>Ga0310691_10005052_pt1 | contig 14591 bp, 11 predicted proteins | sample 176DNAGHGlowgp2_FD_203887 | JGI IMG/M metagenome (GOLD analysis project Ga0310691, IMG submission 203887) | Sheep rumen microbial communities from Palmerston North, Manawatu-Wanganui, New Zealand - 1766 DNA GHGlow gp2 (v2) (version 2) | ecosystem: Host-associated > Mammals > Digestive system >... | reverse complement strand
TCATGGAGCGACCGACAGGAGGATAAGCCAAGAAATTCCATCGCTGTTTTCGTGGAATACCCAGATTGTATGCAATCTGTGGATGGCTGCCGCGAAAAGAGTCATGGAATCGTGCAATGGTTCTTGGTGTTCCTCCGGGTTGCCCTACCTTTGCAAGGTAAAAAGGCGTTTCTGTGGCGACATCAGCAATGGATGACAGCAAGAGCGAGGAAAGGCGGGGATAATGGAAATGGAAAGTAAAATGTGGATGATGAACGGGAGGGTAAGAGACTATTGCCATGAATATGGATAGCAGGATGACGGTTGAGCCATTTCACCGTACAAGTATGAAGAGGGATCGCTTGCGCCCTCGGTACTTTACAGTGAAATGGCCCAAGGGTCATCATCCATATCGCCTGTGTCAATGCCTTGTGTTCCAAAGCCAGTCATCCTTTATGGTGACTCGTGGAAAACAAGGCTGTGACATAGGCTGGCAATGTCTCTTGGCGGGTGCAATTTAGTTAGTTGGAGAAGCGTGGCCGGTGATACCCATGTCATCGGGTGTGCAGCACCCCGGAATTACTTTTGAGGTCAGATATGTTTCGGGAAGACTTGTGGAAGAAGTGTCGGGCCGAGAATATTGTTGACGGTGCGCTGACTGAATCAGGAAGCCCACAAAAGGGTGTGTGCCCTGGCACTTGCCCTTTTGAGACAACGACATTCCCGGCACAAGCCTGACGCCGACTCTTCGGAACAAGAAAGGTAGAAACATACGACCGAGAATATGTTCCTAAAATGTTGGGAGAACAACATTTTGATGACATGAGGGAGGTGGCGGGTGCTGTGGCTATTTCTCAGCCTGTTAAATCTCTAAATTGCTCAGCGCATAGAGAGGAACGATGTCCACATGCCGCTGCTCGAAATTATCGTCTGGGTCATAGCGGTCGAAATGGCCGAAGTTCTCTAATGAGGTTCTGATGGCTTCGTGCAGTCTGCGCTTTCTCATGAAGATCCAGAGGCTCTGCATGCTGCCCTGCGTGTTGGCTTTCACTTCAACAGGCAGGACCTTCCCGTCACGAACCCTTAGATAGTCCACTTCTGCATTGCTCCCCTTGGCCGTGTTCTGCCAGTAGTGCATCTCTGGCTTCTGGAAACAGTCGCGGTATTTCTTCATCTCCAGTCCAGCAAACATCTCCGACGTGCCGCCCTTGTTCACCAAATCCACATCGGATGCCGTCAGGATGTCTGCTGCAGGAATGTCGAGCATGGTCAGCATCACGCCCAGGTCGAAGAACAGGTACTTCACATAGCTGTTGTTCTCCTCAGCTCCGAGGGGTACGCCTGTGCCGTCCGTATGTTTCACAGGTGTTATCAGCCCCGCCAGTGTCAGCAGGTGCAGTGCCTCTCTCACGACAGAAGAGTGTACATCCCTTGCGGCTTCAGCATAGACAAACTTATTGCCGACCTGAAGAGCCACCGAACGGAGTACCTGACGGAGCAGGACGGGAGACACACGCTTCTTGTATTTGTTGAAGTCGTCCTCGTAGGTCTGTATGATGTCCGTGTGGACATGCGACACCTCGATATAGCTGTGCGACTCTACCCATTCTGTCACGGCAGCGGGCAGACCGCCAACCAGATAGAATGTGCGCAGCTGGTCGGTCAGGTCTTTATGAGCCTTCGTAGGCAACGGCTCCTCGCTGGTGGCTTTCTTCTTGTAGCTGACGGTCAGGTCAAGCCCTTGTGCCATCAGAAATTCGTCGAATGAGAACGGGTACATATAGAGTGACCGTATTCTGCCTACGCCGAAGGATGGCAGCTGTTCGAGCGCAAACTCCAGCAGGGAACCGGCTGCTATGACGTGCAGCTCGGGGTAGTCCTCCTTGAAGTATCGCAGTGACATAATGGCCTCCTTCGAAACCTGTATCTCATCGATGAACAGGAGTGTCTCGCCTGGCACGATGGGAATGCCCAGCGTACCGCTCAGCTTCTCACACGTCTTTTTCACGTCAATGTTCTCTGGAAACATCTGGAGCAAGTCGGGCTGCTTCTCCAGATTGATCTCCACGAAGTATCGGAACTGTTTGCCAAGTTCCCTGACAGCTGTTGACTTGCCCACCTGTCGGGCACCGCGAATCAGAAGCGGTTTACGGCGTGGCGATTCTTTCCACGCAATCAACTGTTCGTCTATATGTCTCTTATAATATGCCATATTCTTCTCCGTTTTAGTTCAAAAACGGGGCAAAGGTACGAAAAATATCCAAAAGTCAGGGCAAAAAACCGAAAAAATAATCCAAAATACCACCCAAAACCAAAAGTTCGGGCAAAAATATGGTATTTTTTACTATAAGTTTGGGCAAACTTTTTTATAGACAAAACATTTGGAGCCTGACTTCTGCCAGACTCCAAACTAAGTAACGATGGAGAAGAGTGAAGGAGGCTACTTGCCCTCCTTCCCTGCATTTTTCTCTTCCGGCTTTTCTTCGACCGGAGCGACAGACTTGGCTACCAGAATGACGTGGTTGTGCTTGACACCGTCCTTGTCAGTCCACTCCTCGGGCTTGAAGAAGCCGTCGATAGCGACTCTGTTACCCTTGGCCAGCAGCTCGAAGTCTGCAGTGGACTCGTTCTTACGCCAGCACTCGATTCTCATAATGGCTGACACTCTCTTCTCCTCGCCCTCCTGCTTCTCTGTGCGGGCTACTGCCAGTGGGAAGCGTGCCACTGAAGCGGTTGTGAACTGACGAATCTGAGCGTCCTGGGCGATGAAACCTGAAATCTGGAAATTGTTGTTGTTTTGCATAAGACTTTAATTTTTAGGGGTTATTAAATAAATTTTACGTGCAATATGGAGCAGGCAAGAGGAAGGCATGAAAAGGTCAAGGAATTACAAGGAAAATTTTGAAAAACCACATTTTCTTTAGCCACTACTTGGCGTCAAGAAGAAAATGCGGAAAGCGTGTCGAAATTTTGTGCGGGAATAAGGAACCTGTGACTGGTACTTGCCGAATGCCGCTTGCGCTAAATTTGCAAAGGAAAATTAGTAATAACACCGGCTGAAAATGTGTCCGGCAAAACCACCAAAATGTAAGGAAGATGATGGTCATCTGTCAGGTGCTATTTTCAGTAAACCACACGGGATGAATGTACGATTATTGGCCCTGCCAGGAGATGAGCTAATAGGAGGGCGACAGGAAGAGTTTATTATACAAGAATAAATTAGGCGTTGAAATGAACGGTCATATAGAATACGAATTGTTGAGGGCCGTTGATTCATAGTAGTTATGTAAAGCGAAATGGCTGACATAGGTGTCAAGCATATACATTATAATTATAGGTAAGGCCTCACGTGTCTGTCAAAGAAGAGCCAATATTTAATGGAAGGAAAAAGGTGATGCTCTACCCGAAACAGAGAGCACCACCATCGGCATAAGGAGGCTTAGCAGGGAAGAATCAGGCTTCTTATGTCTTTGTTTTGCTTGTTTTACAAATTCTTTTCTCCAAGCCCTTCATAGCAGTTGCGACAGTCGTATCGAGCAACTTAGCGTATGTATCACGGGTTTGACGAGTACTTGTATGTCCTAAGATACGCGCTATGATTTCCATATCGACTCCGCCATCATTTAATAATAGCGTAGCACCTGTATGTCTGGCCCAATGGCTTGTCACAGGCTTGTCAATTTTGGCAGCCTGTGCGACCAACTTTAGATAATCATTGTATTTCTCATTGGAGATAAGCGGCAGTTTGCCGTCATATTTGATTAAAATGTCTCTTGCTGGCTTCATGACATAAAAGGTGAACTCCACACCTGTTTTGCCTCGCTTCGCGGTGTATACTCCCGTCTTGTTTATCTGGCTGGTATCGAATGATTCAAGATCTACGTAACTTAGGCATGTATATGTCTGGAATACGAACAGGTCTCGGACACGTTCCAATGATTGGGTTGGCATTTCTGCCTTCCTCAATCTATTGAATTCCTCTGGTGTAAGATGCTTCTTCAGTCCATTGTTCTTCTCTTTATTTATTTGAATCCATTTATATGGATTTCTTTTCAGGCACCCTTCTTCAATGGCATCAAGAATGAAAGAGTTAAGGAAACGATGGTAATTGTTCCACTTCGAATAGGGCTTCATACCTGTTTTAGCCAGTTCTTCGTCCATGCTGATGATTTTCTTGTCTGTGACATCGGAGAAATAGATAATCTTCCCCCAGTCTTTGAGCCATTTAAGGAATCTGTCATACCTCTCTGCAGTGTCTTTGCTTTTTCCATATATACGTACTTTTGTACGTTCAACACAGAAGTCATAGAACAGACGCTTGTCTGTTGTCAGTTCCTCCATACGGCGCGGAATCTCGTCAAGGTTCAGGTTCCCTGATTCAACCATCGCATTGACTACTTTTCGTGCGCGCACCATAATAGAGCCGAGTAATTCATTTAGTTCTGCTGAATCAGGGCGGTTGACAACTGTTCCTCTATGCCATTCTTTGGGAAACAGACGAATTCCCGTTGAGACATACTTGGATTTCCTTTCAAGTGTGATTCTTAACTCCACAGAAACAGACTTCTTTGGAGTTGCTTTCTTTTTGCGGTCATATACAAAGACCAAAATTGGTACAATCATATTAAAAATAGTTAAATTTGTTGCTCTTGCATTTTTTTAGTTCATTTTTATCCAAGTGGTAAAACATCCGAAGTAGGGCGGTAAAACATGTGGTAAAACATTTCGTTCACGTCTTCTCATGTTATCTCACGTTATCACATGGATTTTTCGAGAGGTTTCTATCCCCTTATAAGGGTTGAAACAGAGGCACTTACAAGAGCTAAAATAATAAATGGCTGATTTTCAGCAACAAAAAAAGGAAGCCGCTTTAACGGTTTCCTTTCAGTTTTGCGGAGAGTGAGGCTCCTTTGGCGGAAGGTGAGGGATTCAAACCCCCGATACCCGAAAGGGTATACCGGATTTCGAGTCCAGCGCGATCGATCACTCTGCCAACCTTCCTTTCGCTTTAAGCGGGTGCAAAGGTAAGACTTTTTCCTGATACTGCCAAAGAAATAAGCAGATTCTTTTTGAGTGACGAGCATGATTTAACAGTCCTTCACTTTTTCCACACCCTTGCGGTCTGCAAGAAGACACTGAGCAGGATGAGCGCAATGCCGAGATAGAAGGAGAGGTTGACCTCACGTCCCTCGCCGAAGATGATGAAAGCCAGGATGATGGTGTAGCACGGCTCCAGGTTATAAGTAAGGTTGACGGTGAAAGCTGAAAGGCGCTTCAGTGCCTGAATCTGCAGCAGATACATGCCGACGGTGCAGAACAGGGCGTGGCAGAGCATGAACCACAGGTTGGTGCCCTCGGGCACAACGACGACAGGCTGCTGGCTGGGAAAGCACAGTAGGTAGAGGGGGATGACGGCAGAGACGATGACGAGTCCGCCCGACATCTGGTACATCAGCACGGTACGACTGCGTATGCCCACGCTGACCTTCTTGTTGCAGATGGCGTAGAGCGCGCAGACAGCCGACGATGCGATGCCAATCATGATGCCATAGCGATAGCGCGCGTCGAGCGAGAAGATGCATAGCACACCGGCCACGGTGATGAGCGAGAAGAGCAGCTCGACCCATGACAGCCGTCGCCTGAAGATGAGCGGCTCAAAGAGTGCCGTGAAAAAGCCGATGAGCGAGAAACAGATGACGCCTATGGACACATTCGAGGCCTTGATGCTGCCATAGAACAGCATCCAGTGTATGCCCAGCAATGCCCCACAACCGCATAGCTGAAGGAACTTTCTCCATCCCACGCGTGGCAGTCCAGTGAATACCAGCAAGATGCAAGTAGTGAAGAGCATCCTGTACCACACGATGTCCACCTCATTCAGTGTTATCAGTCTCCCGAAGAGGCCCGTAAACCCTGCCAGCAGCACACTTAGGTGCAATTGCAGGAATCCTTTCTTTGTATCGTCCATTTGTAGCTATTCTCCTTGATGACCCATGCATCCCAACACCAGGCGTATCTCTTCGTAGGAGACCTCTGGCGGACACAGGCTCTTGATGGCCGTCGTGCCGTCTGCCGTCCCAATCTTGGACACAACAGACATGATGGCCTTGTAGTGCTCGTCCGACACCAGCTCACTCATGGGAATCTTCCCTGCACTGACATATCGTGCCAGATGACTGATGACGGTGCCGATGGTAAGCCCACGCTCATGGGCTATCAGGTCGGGCTTCATGCCTTGGGCGTACAGCTGATAGCTGACCTCCCATGTCTTCGGTTTCGCTTCCTTTGTCTTGGTTGTCTTCTTCTTCCTTTTCTCGTCAATGGCATCCAGCATCGCCATCTGCCTCTCCTTCAGGTATCCATCCACGGTGAAGCCCCTCTCTGCCATTTTCTGCAGCAGACTGCGACATGCCATCCACGTCTGTTGCTCGTCGGGTAGCGCATTGCCCAGTCGCTTGACGGCCTGCTTGTTGTTACTCTCCACCTTGGCTGTCAGCTCCAGCGGCTTGGCCAGGATTGTCTCCAGCTGCTCAGCGAAATAGGCAGCACTGCGTTTCACCCTGTTCAGGAACTCAGCATTGCGCAGCTCCTCAATAGGCATCGCCTGTATCACCTGGCGCCATTTGGCTGCCACGTCGGCCACCTGTGTGCGCAGGCTCAGCAACGCCTGGTCGTGGAGTTGCTTCAATGATGCGTGGCTATGGTAGAAGTATTCTGCGAAGATGCGCACCATGGTCTCCTGCATGTTGAGCAATGCCCTGAAGTCGAACAGTTGCAGCAGCAGATAGCGCTCATACTCCTGTTTCAGCTTTGGCAGCTGTGCTATGCTCCTTTCCGCCTCTGTCTCCTGCTGGCTGATGTACTCATCCACCCGCTCATCGCTGATGATGGCGCGTTGCGTCAGGGGTGTGGCCAGCGCCAGTCCCTCCAGCGTCCTACAGCGGCTCAGTGCAACATACACCTGTCCCGGCGCGAATGACTGTCCGGCGTCGATGATGGCATGGTCAAAGGTCAGTCCCTGGCTCTTATGAATGGTGATGGCCCATGCCAGCCTGAGCGGCAGCTGCCTAAAGGTTCCCTGCACGTCGGCCTCAATCTCTCGTGTCTTCTCGTTCAGCGTGTAGCGGGTGTTCTCCCATTCCAGCTGCTCCACCTCTATGGCCGTGTCGTCACCCTCGCACAGCACCAGCACCTTATGCTGGTCCGCATAGGTCACCTTCCCTATCCTTCCGTTATAGTAGCGGTGATTGCCCGTAGGGTCGTTCTTCACGAACATCACCTGTGCGCCCACCTTCAGCTCGAGGGTCTCAGCCGTGGGATAAGCGTAGTCGGGAAAGATGCCCTCCACCTCCGCCTTGTAGAGGAAGGGCCTCGCCGTCAGTTTGCCCAGCTCCGCATTGTTGTAGAAGTTAGCCAGCTGGTTGTGAGTCGTCAAGCGAATGAATCCGTCGCCCGTGGCGGCTCCTACCCTGGTGTTCAGCCTGTCGAGTGCCTGCTGTGTGGGACGCCCGCAACGAATCTGGTTCAGCAGGTCAATGAACGTCTGGTCCTGCTGACGGTAGACATGCTCCAGCTGAATGGTGACATAGTCCACCTGCTTCAGGGCTCTGGAGCCGAAGAAGTAGGGCGTATCGTAATAGACCTTCAGCAGCTGCTCCTCCTCGGGTGTCACCACGGGTGTTAGCTGTGCCAGGTCGCCAATCATCAGCAGCTGTACGCCGCCGAAGGGCTGGTAGTGGTCGCGGTAGCGGCGCAGCACACTGTCGATGGCATCCAGCAGGTCGGCCCTCACCATCGACACCTCGTCGATAATCAGCAGGTCGATGGAGGCAATGATTTTCCGTTTCTCACGGCTGAACTCAAACTTGCTCTCCACCGTAGCCCCTGGGACATAGGGAGTGAAGGGCAGCTGAAAGAAAGAGTGGATGGTGACGCCACCAGCGTTGATGGCAGCCACGCCTGTAGGTGCCACCACGATGGGTCGCTTCCTTGATTTCTCCACCACCGCTTTCAGGAATGTCGTCTTGCCCGTCCCGGCCTTTCCCGTCAGGAAGATGCTTCGCCCTGTATTCTCCACAAAGTCCCACGCCGTGCGCAATTCGTTGTTTCGTTCCATGCCGTTCCTTGAATAGTTGAATACAAAAGTAGAGAAAAAAAGCAGACAGACCAAGCAACCGTCCTGCAATTAACAACTTTTAACCGGCGGACGCCCCTTGTTTCCACTGATTATCCATAACTTTGCAGCGATGAAACGAGCAATTGTCATAGGAGCCTCTTCGGGCCTTGGCCGCGAAGTGGCACTGCTGCTGAAGGAACGCGGCTGGACAGTGGGTGTGGCAGCACGCCGCCTGGAACGTCTGGCTGACTTCGAGACGGCCATGCAGATTGACGTGACGGCCGAGGACGCCGGTCAGCGGCTGACGACACTGATAGAGCGGCTGGGCGGCATGGACCTCTACTTCCATGCCTCGGGCATCGGCAAGCAGAACCGCAAGCTGGAGGAGGACATCGAGCTGCGCACCGTCGAGACGAATGCCCTGGGCTTTACCCGAATGGTGGGCACGGCCTATCGCTACATGGCCGCCCACTGCGGTGGACGTATCGCCGTCATCAGTAGCATTGCCGGCACCAAGGGACTGGGGCCTGCCCCCAGCTATTCGGCCACGAAGGCCATGCAGAACACTTACATCGAGGCGCTGGAGCAGCAGGCCCGCGACCGACGGCTGAACATCAGCTTCACCGACCTGCGGCCCGGCTTTGTCGACACTGACCTGCTGAACGACGGCAACCGATACCCCATGCTCCTCGACAAGCGGAAGGTGGCGCTCGACATGGTTCGCTCCATGGAGAAGGGTCGCCACGTACGGGTCATTGACGGTCGCTGGCGCCTCCTCACCTGGCTGTGGCGGCACATCCCCCGGTGGCTGTGGCGACGGCTGCGGCTTTAGGCCCTGCCCGTAACAGCGTTGCTGCATTGGAGACAGGGAAACTGAAAACAGAAACTAAGGTACCGTTTAACCAATACAAATAAAATTATGAAAAGGAAACTATTCGTGTTTGCCATCGCCGCCATGTCGGCATGTGCAATGGTGTCCTGCGGCTCCAAGAGCGGCAGCAGTGAGAACGTACAAAAGGCCAGCACCGAGAAAGTGGAGAGCGAGAACATTCCAGAAGAATCGGACGAGGATGTAGCGCCCAAGACTGAGGAGGGAGTGATAGCCATGCTCAAAGAAGCCTATCAGGACGCCAGCCTGGTAGCCAATCCCGAAGACGACATGGAGCCCAACCTTGACCTGTACGGCATGTATTGCACAGCCGACTTCAACGAGCTCATCACCCAGATTCGCGCCATCGATGCCCAAAAGGAAGATGGCTCAGGCTTCTTCCTGGATGACTATGCCCTTTGGAACTACTGGGGCCCGGGCAACACCGTTACGCCAAAGGACATCGACGTGACCATCGACGGCGACACTGCCGAGGCCACCTACCAGCTGTCCAACGGCACTGAAGAGCAAACGACCACCGTCTCGCTTGCCTATGTGGACGGCAAATGGCTCATCAGCGACTGGCAACAGATTGGCATGAACGGTGTCAGCATGGTGGAGGCCATGAGCGAATACATTGAAGAAAACAAATAATCGGACATCTTGGACCAAAAGCAAATCAACGAGGTTCTGCTGCGCAACGTGGCGAAGCTCTCAAAACTCGACGAGAAGGAGCAGGCGATGATGCCCGCAGGGCACTCTCCCCTCCCCTCTGTCGACGAGGTGCTGAAGATTGTGCGGCTGACGCGCGACATCATCTTCAACGACTATTTCCACCGGCGTCAGACCGACGAGCAGCTGCGCGGGCACCACGTAGGCGTGAACATGGAAGAGCTCTACGGGTTGCTCTGCCGCCAGATAGCCCGCGGCCTGCAGTTCTGCAAGGACTGTAGCGAGAGCGACGTGCAGGCCACTGCCGAGGAGCTGTCGCTGCAGTTCATCGACGCGCTGCCCGAGGTGAAGCGCCTGCTCTACACCGACGTCGAGGCGATGTTCCACAACGACCCCGCCGCCACCAACTACGGCGAGGTCATCTACTGCTACCCCGTGATGATTGCCATGACGCACTATCGTCTGGCCCACGTGCTCCAGCTGATGCAGGTGCCGGTCATTCCGCGCATCATCACCGAGCAGGCCCACTCGCGCACCGGCATCGACATCCACCCCGGCGCCACCATCGGCGAGTATTTCTCCATCGACCACGGCACTGGCGTGGTCATCGGCGAGACGGCCATCATCGGCAACCACGTGTCGCTCTACCAGGGTGTGACGCTGGGCGCCAAGAGCTTCAAGTATGACGCCGATGGTAACATGCTGAACGTTCCACGCCACCCCATCATCGAGGACCACGTCACCATCTACAGCAACGCCTCCGTGCTGGGCCGCATCACCATCGGTCACCACTCGGTCATCGGTGGTAACATCTGGCTCACTCACGACGTGCCCCCCCACTCACGCATCCTGCAGAGCAAGGCCGTGGACGTCTCCTTCCAGGGTGGCCTGGGCATATAACTTGGTAGGGTCTGAATGTTTAGCGTGTCCTACGCGCGCGCACGCGAGGAAAGTCGCGACTTATGACAGCCAGGCATGGAGATAATTCAGCCAGGCATGGAGATAATTTCGTCAGGCATTGCCTGACGCTCGTAAAGTGCCGCTTTATTCCCAAATTCTCTCGAGAATTTGCCGCTTAAAACGGCCAATAAGCTATATAATATACGCTTCATAACGATGAAGTCGGCACCTGCTGATGCCAGATGCCGACTTCGTTGTTTCGAGGAAGCGCTTATTCACCCGTTTTCATGCCCTTGGCGAATGAACCGCTGACGATGCTCTTTCCAGTGTTGACCACGGTGCTGCTGTCGGTGACCACGGTGCTGCTGTCAGACTCGGCAGCACGTGTACGTGAGTAATAGTAGCCGCCGTAATAGTCGTAATAGTCGTAATAGCCGTCATAGTAGCCACGGTAGGTGTCCCAATAGCCGAAGCGCACATTCTTCAGCCTGAAGCGTATGTCGCGGTGCGTACCATCGTCCATGTAGCCAGTGAAGTAGCTGCTCGACAGCGAGTAGTCAGAGATATAGACCGGTGCCCACATGCTGTCATCATAGATGAGGGTGATGACGCCGTTGACGACGGACCACGAGAACTCGCAGTAGGCATAGTCGTTGAAGGGCGAGCGCGTGTCGTAGTCCACCTCATAGCCCCTTCCGCTGGTGGCGCCATATCCACCACCACTGAAGTGTATGACGGTTTCGTAGGTATTGCCGGCCAAGCCCCAGCGGTCGTAGTAGTATGTGCCCAGATACCCCTGCCAGTCGCCAGCCATCAGGACATCGGCCTCATACTGATCTTCAGTCTCACAGCTTGTGAAGGTGACGGTTGCCATGCTGAGCATCAGCACCATCCAGAAGTAGGTATAAATCTTTTTCATAATCGTAGGTATTAAGTGTTTTGTTGATGCAAAGGTAAGGCAAAAAGCGGGCATAACAAAAGGTTTTCCCCTAAATGGCATTAGGGAAAAACCTATTCGTGATAGGGGAACGGGCAAGACTACTTCCCTGCCCTCTCCTGAATGGCCTTGGCAAACTCGCCGCTGGCCACGCTGAAGGCATCGGACTCGCCACTGTTCTCACGGGCGATGTCGCTGCGGTCGAGGAAGGGCACGTCGCCACCGCGGTCCACATCAGTGCGCGAGTGGAAATAGCGTGGGTTGCCAAAGTCGCCGTAGCTGCCATAGTGCCCATTGCGGTAGTAGTCCCAGTCGTCGTAGGCAACGTTCTCAAACTCAAACTGGATGCGCTGGCGGCTTGGCGTATAGATTCTGCCACGGAACCATGTGCTGCCCAGCGAGTAGTCAACGATATAGATGGGTGTCCACACGTCGTCATCGTAGAGCAGCGTTATCTCGCCGTCGACAATGAACCACTTGAACGAGCTGCACGCATAGTCGTAATGCGGTGAGTTGACGTTGTAGTTCAGCTCATAGCCACGGCCACTGGTGTAGTATTCGCCCCTCGACTCAAAGCGCATCACCGTAGCGTATGTACTGCCACTGATGCCCCAGCGGTCGGAATAATATGCGCCGATGTAGCCTTGCCAGTCGCCGCTGCGCAACTGCTGGGCGATGTAGTCGTCTTCCGTCTCGCAACTGGCGAGGGTTGTCATGGCGGCTGCCATTGTGGCCAGCAACATCATGCGTGATAAGAACTTCTTCATAGTGTTTTGGGGTTGATGGGTTAATACTCTTACAAGATTCTCTTCTCGTTTGCAAAGATAATGCTTATTTCTCATTCCACAAAGGAAAACAGCCTAATTCTTAACAGTTTTTTTTCTGCCGAACTGCGGGTCGATGTGAATGAAGGCTGCGACGAGGAAGGTAACGGAGCAGAGCGCCATGACGATGATGAAGAACGTGGAGTAGCCCACGGCATCCTTCAGGAAGCCGCTGAACATGCCCGGCACCTGCAGACCCAGATAGCTAATGCCGGTGCAGATGGCATAGTGGCTGGTCTTGAACTCGCCCATTGAGAAATAGAGCATGTAGAGTGTCAAGGCAGTGAAGCCCATGCCATAGCCGAACTGCTCAATGAAGATGCAGGAGCTGATGAGCACCATGTTCGACGGCATCATCAGACTCATGTAGACATAGACGATGTCGGGCAGGGTAATGGCACAAACCATAGGCCACAGCCAGCGTTTCAGACCGTCGCGGCTGGCGAGCCATCCGCCCACGATGCCTCCCAGGAGCAGGCCGATGAGTCCCACGGTGCCATAGCTCAGCCCATACTGTGCTAGCGTCAGCCCCAACCCGCCGTCTTCCTGCGGACGTGTGAGGAAGGTCTTGCTCATGGCATTGAGCAGGGCCTCGGGGAAGCGGTAGAACAGGATGAACAGGATGGCGGCCAGCATGGGTTTCCACGGCATCTTGTGGATGAAAGCCACCAGCATGGTTTTCAAGCCCCGGACAATGTCGGCGGCCGTGGCGTCACGCTGCACGTCGGATTCGGCCTTCGGCATCATGCGGGTGTGATAGAGCCAGATGGCCAGGAAGAGTGCCGCCGTGCCATAGAAGACAAGGCTCCATGCAAAAGCCTTGCTCTCAGGATAATACTCCTGCAGCAGTCCCGCAATGGGCACCAACGCGCCATTGCCGAAGATGACCGCCAGCCGGTAGAAGGTGTTGCGTATGCCCACGAACCAAGCCTGCTGATGCTCGCTCAGCTCCAGCATGTAGTAGCCGTCGGCAGCAATGTCATGCGTGGCACTGCTGAAAGCCATGAGGAAGAAGAAGAACAGCGTGCCTTGCAGCCAGAAGCTGGTATTCAGCGTGAAGGCGATGCCGGCCAGTGACGAACCGAGCAGTACCTGGGTGAGCAGCACCCACCAGCGCTTGGTCTTGCAGAGGTCGACGAAGGGGCTCCACAGAGGCTTGATAATCCATGGCAGCCCCAGCCAGCCAGTGTAAAGGCCAATCTGTGCATCGGTCAGGCCCATCTGCATGTAGAGCACTACGGCCACCGAAGTGACGATGACATTGGGCAAGCCCTCAGCAATATAGAGTGTGGGTATCCATGCCCACGGATTTGTTTTTTTGTGTTCCATGATTATTATACGGGGTTAATACAGTTGCTTGATGGTGGCACCTGAATAGTAGTGCAGGAGGATGTCTCTGTAGCTCATGCCCTGCTCGCCCATCACGGCGGCACCTATCTGGCAGAGGCCCACGCCGTGGCCCCAACCATGACCGTGGAGGACGAACTGTAGAGATGAGGGGTGAGAGGTGTGAGGTGAGGCGGGCAGCTTCTCCACTTCAAAGTTTGAGCTGAGCAGATGGGTCTCGCTGAGGGCACGGCGAATCTCCAGCTCCTTGCCAATGACGAAGGAGCGCTTGGTGCCCACCAGCTTCAGTCGCCAGATGCGCCCACTCTTGCCCCGCTCCAGGGGGATGATGTCAACGATGTCGCCCAGGTCGAGCTTTGCCTTGCGGTTGACAAGCTCCGTCAGCTCCTCCTGGGTGTACCGCACCGTCCAGTCGTGGAAGTCGGTCGTCTCCTGGTCGTAGTCCTTCAGCACCTGCTTCAGGATGCTCTTGTCCTTGGTGTCGCACCAGGGGCACTCCACGCTCTGCAGATAAGGCTTCGGCGTGTCCTCCCAACAATACTGGAACTCCTCGGTGCGCCCACCGCAACACTTCGAGAAGCGTGTGTCACAGAGCTCGTCGCCATAGACCAGCACCTCGCCACGCGTCTGCCTGACGGCCTCACAGGCTTTGTTCTCCTCGCTTCTCTCGCCACGGTCCACTATTCCCTGATAGCGCTGGCAGTGGTCGTCGGCGCAGACATCGAAGAGGGTGTGCTCGCCACGGTCGTACCAGCGCAACAGCTCGTCATCCTTCTTCACAAACGAGAAGAAGTCGACGCCCTCCTTAGGCCGGCCGCTCTCCTCCTTGCGCTTCTGCATCTGGAAGAGCAGCCATGAGCGACTGATGACGGCATGTGCCTTGAGCAGCTCCGCCGACGAGCTGGCACTCATCTCACTGCTGATAACACTCTCCAGATAGCTCTCCAC
>Ga0310691_10005051_pt1 | contig 14598 bp, 10 predicted proteins | sample 176DNAGHGlowgp2_FD_203887 | JGI IMG/M metagenome (GOLD analysis project Ga0310691, IMG submission 203887) | Sheep rumen microbial communities from Palmerston North, Manawatu-Wanganui, New Zealand - 1766 DNA GHGlow gp2 (v2) (version 2) | ecosystem: Host-associated > Mammals > Digestive system >... | reverse complement strand
GTCGAATTCCGTATGCTATGTAAAGAATGGTGCGGCTATCGGCATCGGAGCGGGACAGCAGTCCAGAATCCACTGTACAAGACTGGCAGGGGATAAGGCGGACAAATGGTTCCTCCGTCAGGCACCGCAGGTGCTGAACCTTCCCTTTAAGCCGGACATCCGCAGGGCTGACCGGGATAATACCATTGATGTGTATAACAGTGACGATTACGAGGATGTGATCGGCGACGGCGTTTGGCAGCAGTACTTCACCGAGCAGCCAAAGCCCTTCAGCCGCGAAGAAAGAAAGGCATGGATTGCCAGAAATACTGGTGTTTCTCTTGGTTCCGATGCATTCTTCCCCTTCGGAGATAATGTGGAGCGCGCTCACAGGAGCGGCGTGGAATATATTGCCCAGCCGGGCGGTTCCATCCGGGACGACCATGTCATTGATACCTGTAATAAGTATGGTATTGTGATGAGCTTCACGGGAATCCGGTTGTTCCATCATTAATCCCTTTACGATGAACAAACCCTCCCTGCCGGTCAGCCGGCGAGGAGGGTTTGTTCTTACCGAGAATCCGTTTTACTGAGACTCCGTTTTATTGAGGACTTGTTCTTTCTGAGGACCTGTTCTTACCATGAACTCTTTACGCGGAATGCCCGTTCCTCTTCATCAACGGGAAGACTGCGGACGTCCATATTCCGGATATCGATATAACGGTCGTTTTCCAGCGCCTGAAGCAGCATATCGATCTCAGCTTCCCGCCCCTGAATTTCCATGGTAACTGAGCCGTCGTACTCGTTTTTTACCCAGCCGGTCAGCCGGAGGGAATCTGCAGCATGCCGCGCATGCCAGCGGAAACCGACACCCTGGACCCGTCCGTAGAATGTAATCCGTTTTCTGATCCTGTCTTCCATGGGGGACTTCCTTTCGGTTTGTTTCCGATATCATAGCACATCCCCGATTGAAAAAAAAGAGCGACCGGAAGCCCCGACATGAAAAGCAGGCCCGACATGAAAAAGCAGCCCAGACATGAAAAAGCAGGACCGACATAAAAAAGCATTCCTGATATGAAACGGCAGATTCACCATGAAAACGGCGACAAAAGTGGTGCTGCAGGTATAAAGGAGAACAGAATGGCAAATTGCTTCCTGCATAAAACGCCTGTATCTATAATCATTGAGGCGGTTCAACAGATGCATCCCTTTTTCAAGCTGCTTATCCTCATTCTGGCTGTGGCTTTTTTTGTTACACATGTCATGGAGAGGTATACGGTGAAGGGGATGATCCGGCGCATGGCCAGAGGCAGGATGAAGGTTTCGCCGAAAAAGTTTCTGCGGATCCGGAATGAAACCGGTCATCGCCAGAAGGACAGCCGAAGGTATATTTCCGCAAAATATGATTTTGCAGGGGTATATGTGATCTATAATAAAACGCAGCGGCTGTACTATGTGGGGCAGGCAAACAAGGTTCTTCAGAGAGTGAACAGCCACTTTACCGGTCATGGAAACGGGGATGTTTATGCGGATTTCAGCTACGGAGACCGCTTTTCCATTCGGACGATCCGGCTCCGGGGCAGCGGCTGCGCCACCCTGAATGAGCTTGAACGAAAGTATATTAAAAAGTATGATGCCTTCGGAAAGGGGTATAACCGGACGGCAGGGAATAAGGGGTAGTACCGGACGGCAGGGAATAAGGGGTAGTGCTTGCCATATTCTTCTGCAACCATTATACTGAATCTGTTGATCGGTCTGGCCACTTGGGGACTTGCGGTTTTTCTCCGGTTTTGCCGGCACAGGATATGCCTGAGGCGCAAAACTTAACCGGGTGATGTAAAAAAGTGAAAGGGGAAGAGTATGGAGTGCTTTGATCTCTATGATGTACACCGGAATAAGACCGGAAAAGTGCTGGAAAGAGGAAGTAAGGTGCCGGAGGGCTGTTACCGGCTGGTGGTACATGTATGTGTGTTCGGCAGTGACGGAAGAATGCTGATCCAGAAGCGGCAGCCGTTTAAGAGCGGCTGGTCCGGCATGTGGGATATCACGGCAGGAGGCAGTGCCCTGGCGGGGGACAGCAGTCAGCAGGCGGCTTCCCGGGAGCTTATGGAAGAGGTGGGGATCGAGCATTCCCTTGAGGGCATGCGGCCGGCCATGACCATTTATTTTGATGGCGGTTTCAATGATATCTATACCATCAATATGGATGTGGATATCGACAGTCTGCAGCTCCAGAAAACTGAGGTGGAGCAGGTGAAGTGGGCCTCCGAGGAGGAAATCCTGGAAATGCTGAAGAATAAAGAGTTTGTCCTTTATAAGACATCGTTTATTTCTCTGCTCTTTTTCCTCAGGAACCATAACGGTGCGTTCACCCATAAGGATCCGACAAAGAATGCTTCCAGATAAGTTCCAAATAAGCTTCATTCCCAATAAGCTTCATTCCCAATAAGCTTATTTTTAAATACCTTTCATTTTAAACAGGTTTGATTATAGACATTTATTCGGATCTGACAACAATCTTGTGGAAAGCGAAAATTGAATGTGTTATAGTATTGGCAGATAATTACTATTAGCAGTACGTCAGCAGAACCGTTTTCTGCATTTGTGAGGGTATGTGTATGGAAAAGAAGGGAAGAAAAAAGAAGGTGGTCATCATCTGTATTTCTGCAGTGGTGGCCATTTTTGGTATTGTTCTGGCGCTTCTTTTGATGAAGAAGAATAAGAAAGAGGATTACCGGCTTCTGAAGATTCTGGAGTTTGAAGGGGATGCCACGGTAGAAAGAAGCGATATCGGTGAAATCTCGCCCTATGTCAATATGGTTCTGGAATCCGGCGACAGGATCACACTCAGCAGCGGAACGCTGACCATCCTGGCCGATGAGGATAAGTATATTTACCTGGATGAGGGAACAGTGCTCGTACTGAAGGCTTCCGGCAACAGCAGAGACAGCCGGACGGAAATCGAACTGGAAAAGGGAGGGATTACCTGCGACGTTCAGAATAAGCTCTCGGAGGATTCCTCCTACGAGATCAATACGCCGAATTCCTCGATGTCGATCCGCGGAACCATTGTATATGTTTCTTACGATCCTACACGCGAAAGAGGAATCACGCTTGGGGTTACCTTTGAGGGCGTCATGGAGTCCATTCTGATCTACGAGGATGGAACCAGGTCGGATCAGGCAGTATCCATACCGGCGGGAACAGAGGTGGAAATCTACAGGGATGAGAAAACCACAGATTATGTTCTGCGTGGCATCGATTATAATGCACTTCCCGAACATGTGCTTCGACTCCTGCAGAAGAAGAATGATTCCGGCAGGGATACGTCGATCACAAATCCGGAGATTGATATCATCCTGAACGGACCGTATACAGTTACCTTTATCTACAAAAAAGAGGTATTTGCCACGCAGACGGTTAACAAGGGAGAAAAGGTTGTGAGGCCGACCCTTAATCCGGCGCCTTCGGGAGGCTGGGATTACGACTTTGATACACCGGTTCAAAGCAATATAACCATAGAGTGGAAGTAAATACCCGAGAGCGAAAGAGGAGATTGAGATATGAGGAAAAGCATCTCTTTACAAAAACGGATGATCAGTCTGATGCTGGCTTTTGTCATGGCTGCCGGTCTCATCTATATACCTGCCCATGCGGCAGATGATCTTGAGGGGAGATATCAGCTTACTGTGAGCAGTGATATGACGCTGTCCGGAGCTGCGGTTACGGACGATGCCGGAATCAGCTGTGAGCTTCGGGAGCTGCAGAAGGTCAGTATTATCTCGATCGAGGAGGAATATCCGACCCTGACCATCTCCGGCAATGTCAATTTGGAGAATGCCTCTATTGAGGCAGAATCCGGCTGCGGACTGAAGATCGGCGAGGGCTCTGCACTGACAGCAGCAGATGTGAAGGCGCCTGTGATCAACTACGGTACCCTTCGGGCAGCAAGCGTGGACTACGCGGATGAAGGCGACCTCGGCATAACCCTTGAGAATTACGGGGTAATTGAGACGGATGTGATGAAAACCAGCATTGAAAGCGGTTCCTTTATCAACGTAAGCGGTGCGAGTATTACGGTGAGGGATACCTGGCAGGCTGCCGACTATGTGACAGTGACCAACAGGGGAAAGATTTCCCTGAAACAGTTTGATTTTTCCACCGGCTGCGCGCTGGTGAACGAAGGGGAGCTCCTGTTCGATCAGGCTGAAGGGACGGTTTTTGATACGGGAAACGGAGTGTCCTATTACAATGACGGAACGATCGCGGCGGATCAGATCAGGCTGACGCTGATCGAAAACGGGACCGGCTCAGTGTATATGCCCAAAAAGTCAATCACCATTACCGGCTATAATTCAGAACGCATCGGTACGGTAATTGCGGAGCCGGAAACAGAGATCGAGATTGACGGCGGCGGATTTACGCTGAAAGTAGGGGATGACCTTTCCGGTACCGTGGTTGGCGGTGATAACGGCCGTGCCATTGAGCTGATCGGAATTGAGCCTGAATTTACGGTCAGTCCTCCGGATACGCTTTACGTGGGACAGAGCTATGATCCTGCTGATTTTGTGAATGCGCCATCTGACTACACAGGAGAGCTGGAATTTGAATTCTGTAATGCCGGGCTGCCGGAGTTTTACAATTCGTATCTGCCGGATGAAGCCGGGGATTATATGTTCCGGGCTTATGCGCCGGCAGCCTATCCCTACAAAAGCGGGGCTGTTTCAGATACGGAATTCACGATTTCCTATCTGCCGCTTGAGGCTTGTAAAAAGGCCGGTGCATCGGATTATCTGGCGCTTTCGGGTGCTCAAAACGATGTTTATGTACAGGACAGCGTAACGCTTACACCTGCCGGAGGCTTCAGTGTCCTTCCGGGCGGAGAAGAGGAGTGGATGGATTCCGTAACGCTTACGGAAGAGGAAATCTATCCGGCTGCGCTGGATGGCGCCTTTAATGAGGATATTACCTTCAGTCTGAAACGGAGCAGCGATGGTGCGAGGACTGCTTTTTATCCGGCTGAGGAACTGTGCGGCAACCTGCCGAAGCTTGTCTTCGACAGAAAAAATCCGGTGATCGCATCCGTCCACGTGGATGGAAAAGCGGCATCGGTTGCAGACGGAGATACCGTTACAGCAAAGAATACTGTCATCACCGTGCAGGATGAGAATCTGGCCAAGGTGGTAACGTCCGGAAAATCCTACACCCGGGAAAATGGCGGCGTGAAAAAGAGCGGGGATCAATGGATCGCAGAGCTGGAGTTTATTGCCGAAAAGGGACCGGCCGCGAAATGCAGCATTACCGCTTACGATCTTTCCGGCAGAACGCTGGGGCTGAGCTTTAATCTGGAATATCTGAAGAATACGCCCACCGCTTCTCTCAGCGTGGCCGATATCCTTGTGGGAGAAAAGCCTGCTCCGGAATTCGTATCGGATTCCGACGGAAAAGTTTCCTTTACTTACAAGGCGGCGGATGCGGATGACTCAGCCTTTTCCGCCGGGATCCCTTCCAGTGCGGGAAATTATGTGGTTCGGGCAGAGGTTCCCGAAACCGATGGCTTTGAGGCGGTCAGCAGAGAAGCCGGATTTACCATCAGCCGGAGAAATGCGACAGCGTCGATCAGCATGCCGGATGGAACTCTTGGCGTTCCGGCTTACTATCCCAGCCTCAGCACCAGCTCCGACGGCGATGTGACTTATCAGTTTAAAAAGGCAGCCTTACCGGATGAAAGCTTCAGTTCGGCGTGGCCTTCCGAGGCCGGCACCTATACAGTGCGGGCAGTGATCTCGCAGACAGCGGTATATGAAGAGGTCAGCTGCCGGACAGATTTCACCCTCAGCTATCTTGAGGCGCCTTCGGTTGCCTATATCATGGACGGAAATACCGGAGAGAACGGTTACTATACGACAAGTGTGACCGTAAGAGCACCGGAGGGCTTTACCATTTCCGAGGACGGTACGGTCTTCCGCACATCCATTCCTTACAGAGCAGGATTAGGCAGTATCTATCTTCGCCGGGAGGATGGCGCTCTTACGGATGCCATTCCTCTTCCCGGAAATCTGAAGATCGATACGGTCAGCCCGTACATTTCAGCCGACGGAGTGAATGTGCAGTCCGTCAGTCTGCTCTTTATGGATTCACTTGAGCTTCTCATCTCCGATGATAAGCTGGCAAAGGTCACGGTGAACGGAGAAGATATAAAGGTGGAGAATGGAAGGGCAAGAGTCCTTCTGGATCCGGAAAAGGGTACGGTGGATTTCGTGATCCTGGCCATTGATGAAGCTGGGAATACACAGCGGATTTCCTTCTCTCTCAGTGCGCTATGGCTGAAGGACAGAGTCATTCCCGCAGGGGTGGAGATTCCCCTGGCCGGGCGGGAGGAATACCTTCTCGGTGACGGAAAATGGACTGTGGATAACGATCCGAATGTCTATTCGGGAAATGTTCCGGTCTACGTGGATGCGGACGGCAGACATACCTTTAATAAGGCGAAGTAAAGCATGAATAAGAGACTGTTTATTATTTTGGAGATGATGATCGTCGGCCTTCTGGTTTTCACCATGACCGTGACTGGTGCGTTTCTGCCCTTTGACCACATGATGACGGATATGCTCTACCAGACGCCCCGCGGGATCAATTCCCGGATTAAGATCATCGGCATTGATGAAAAAACGCTGGCCGCCTATGGACCGGTCCAGACCTGGTCCCGCAGCCGATATGCGGATCTGATCCGGTATCTGAATCAGGACGATCAGTATAAGCCTATGGTCATCGGTTTCGATATCCTGTTTTCCGGGTATGTGGAGGGCGAGGGCCGGGAGGGCGCGATAAAGGGCGATCTGGATCTGGCGGAGACAGCAAAGGAAAGCGGAAATGTGGTAGTGGTCAACCATCTTCTGTATGCCGGTCATGGCAAAAATCAGATGGACAGCGAAAAGCTGGAAGGAGTTTCCCAGCCCTACAGCGAGCTTGCCGATGGCGTGGATACCGGTTATGACAATGTCGCGCAGGATACGGACGGCACGGTGCGGCGCATTCTTCCCGAGGAGGAAGCGGACGGCGTGCATTATGACATGTTTTCGCGCGTGATCTACGAAAAGTATTGCGCCCGGAAGGGCATAGCCATGCGGGATATTCCTACGGATAAATCCGGCCGGACGCTGATCAATTTCTCCGGTAAGCCCGGGGATTATGAATGTGTTTCGCTGGTGGATGTGCTGGAAGGAAGGATCGACCCAAGAGCCTTTGCGGGAAGCGTTATTCTGGTGGGCGCTTATGCCACGGGAATGCAGGATAATTTCAAAGTGCCAAACGGCGGAAGCAGTCAGATGTACGGGGTAGAGGTGCACGCCAATATCCTGCAGTCCTTTATTGACGGCCGCTTTGCGGTGAACGGAAATCCGGCGCTCTTCGGACTGATCACAGCGCTTCTTGCCATGCTTCTGCATCTGATTTTCCGGAAGTGTAATGTCTGGCTGGATACCATCCTTCTGCTGGGCTCCACGGCGCTGTTCGGCGCGGTCTGCATTTACCTGAATGGGCACGGTAAGTGCTTCAGCCTGGTATATTTTCCGATCGTTGCCGCCCTTTCCTTTGTCTATGCGCTGACGGTGCATTATCTGAGTGAGAAGGCGAGAAAGAAAAGTGTTCTCCAGGCTTTTCAGAAGTATGTTGCGCCTCAGGTTGTGGAGGAAATCGCCAAAACAGGAGATTTCAAGATCAATCTCGGGGGAGAAAACAGGGATATAGCCGTGCTCTTTGTGGATATCCGCGGGTTTACCACCATGTCCGAGGCTATGGAGCCGGAGCAGGTGGTGGAAATCTTAAATGAATATCTGGGACTTACCACAAAGGCAATCTTTGATCACAGCGGTACGCTGGATAAGTTTGTGGGGGATGCGACCATGGCCGTATTTAACTCTCCCTTTGATCTGGAGGATTATGAATACAAGGCGGTGCTTGCGGCGCTGGATATTGTTAAAGGGGGAGAAAAACTGGAAGAGGAGCTCATGGAGCGGTTCGGCAGAAGCGTAGGCTTCGGCGTTGGCGTGAACTGCGGTCCGGCAGTTGTCGGCAACGTGGGCTGCGAATTCCGGATGGATTTTACAGCGATCGGTGATACCGTGAACACTGCAGCCCGGCTGGAGGCCAACGCCAAAAAGGGACAGGTCCTGATCAGCGATGTGCTTTATGAAAGGCTGAAGGACCGGCTGGTTGTGAATGAGATCGGCCAGATTCCTCTTAAGGGAAAGAGCAATGGCGTGAATGTATTTGAGGTTCTCGGCGTAAAGACGGAGGAAAAGGCTTAGACCACGACTCTGTTTCTGCCGGTTTCCTTCGCAGTGTAGAGCTTCTGGTCCGCGATATTGATGTTTTCCTCAATGGTCTTCGCGTTGTCAAAACCTGTGACGCCGAAGCTCATGGTATGGCGGATGGAAAAGCCCTCCTGCGTATGGCAGACGGCAGCTTCGATCTTCTTCCGGATATCCTCGGCTCTCTTGGCGGCGGTATCCATATCCATATCAGTCATGATCATGATGAATTCCTCGCCGCCCCAGCGGTAAACACCGTCGGTCTGGCGGCAGTTTTCCGTCAGGATATCCGCAACATGGCGGAGAACCTCATCTCCGGCGTTATGGCCGTAGGTATCGTTTACGGATTTGAATTTATCAATATCGCAGATAAAGAGGGAAAGGCTCCTGCGGGAATCCCGGATCACGTTATTGTATTTCCGGTCAAAATCATGGAAGAAGCCCATCCGGTTCCGGAGGCGGGTCAGCTTGTCGGTATGTGATTCCTCCAGAAAAACATCGGATTCCAGGGCAAGGCCGCAGATCATGGCGGCAAGAGAAAGCCGCCGGCAGTCCTCTTTTTCATCATATTTTCCATCGCCGCCCAGCTTATTGATCACCTGGTAAGCGCCGATATATTCGCCGTTGATGTTGGCAACGGGCATGACCAGGATGGAGCGGGTTATGTATCCGGTGGCTTTATCCACGGCCTGATTGAAGTCCGGATCGTTATACGGATCGTTCGTTACGATAACCCGGCCCTCAGCCAGAGATTTGCCCACCAGGCCCGTGGTGTCCGGAATCGTGATCCGGTCTGTACCGGTAGCGGCTGTGGTCCAGAGGGTGTGGGAATGCTTATCCCATTTCCAGAAGCTTGCGCGGTCCGATTCTGTCAGTATCCGGCCGAGCTCTGTCAGATTTTTAAAAATGGAAGAGTGGTCGCTTTCCGAAGCGGAGCTCATGGCGCGGTAAAGTTCTTCAGATACAGTAAAGATGTCGGATAAGGTTTTCTCGGCATTCATGATTTGATCCTCCTGATTGGCTGGGCATTTTTTTGAAAAATGGTTGAGGGTTTATTTCAGATCAGCGGCGCAAACCGGATCTCTGTGCCCCTGATCGCTTCGCCTATGGCTTCTTCATCATCCATATGCATGAGATAAACCTGTATACCCTTTCCGGTCAGCTCCTGCAGGACAGGAAGGATATCCTTTATGGCAAGGTGCACGGGTGAAGGAAAAGCGGCAGCTTCTGTATATAGAGAAACCGGTTTTTTCATCTCTCCGCCGGCTGAGCTGCTATCCCCGCCGGCCGGACTGCTTTCCGGTAATACGTCGGCCGCAGAACCAGACAGGTAGGGAAGGAAGGGAGCAAGGGTACAGGTATCTCCGGTATAGACTGCGATCTCATCCGGCAGATCGAGCCGGTATCCGAAGCATCTTCCTGACAGTGCGGGCGTATGCTCCGTGGGGATCACATTCCGGACCCATGGCAGGTTACCGGCGGAAGTGATCGTATAGGCGGAAGGTTCGCAGCCCTCCAGTCTTTCGATCAGATACCTGAGATCCTCCGCCACTTCCGCGGAAGGGGCGGCTACCGTAACGGGGATATGCCAAACATAAAAGGCATAGAAGATCAGCATAGCGATACCACCCACATGATCACCGTGGGTATGGGTCACGAGGATCGTGATCGTCTTTATGTCTTTCCGGTCCGTAAACGCGGCGTCCGGCGGATCCTCCCGATCCATGAGGGCTACAAGCTTGTGGAAGGTACTCATGGGACAATCGATCAGAATCAGGCTGTGATCACGGATAAAAAACGCACTGTTCTGTTCTTTGTAAAAGGCAGAACGCCTCCCGAAAAAATGAAGCATTATTCTTTCCTCTTCTCTTTCCTATAACCTCTTCGCTCTCTTCTTTTCATCGTTTTCTGCTCTTCGGCTGACCGGAAAGCAGGATCGGATATAAAGACACTTCTTTTTTCTGTACCTGACACTTATAGAATAATCGATATGGAATATTTTTTCAATCATACTTTCCGAATGGATTTTTGGTGATTTTATGGTATATTGTAACTGTCGGTAGAGCGCCGTGAGCAGCTTTATAAGAATGTTTAGTTAAATCTGCATCAGGTGCACGGTATTAAGATGGCTTATATAAAACAGAAGCATTAGGGGGAGCAAATTGAAAAAAGAACGAAAAAAAATCACAACACCTGTATATATCATCGGGGCGGTGACTGTTCTTGCAATCATCATCATCGGTTCGAACATCCTGGGACGGCGCGCGTCGGAGGATACAGAGGAGGCAGTGCGGAAGGTCAGCCTTCTTTATCTGGACGAGCTGGCCGGACGGCGGGAGCAGATCGTTGAAAATAACCTCAGGCAGAACATCGAGAATATGCAGGTGGCGGTCAGCCTGATGACGGAGGAGGATATCAGCGATCCTGCCCATCTGCAGGCTTACCAGAGCCGGATGAAAAAGCTGTATAAGCTGGAAAAATTCGCATTTGTGGATACAAACGGAAAAATCTATACTTCTCTGGGAACGCAGGATAATATCGATGAATATGGCTTCGATCATGAAAATCTCAGCGAGCCGGAAATATCCATTCTGAATCTGGACAGTCCGGACAAGGAGGTAGTCATTGCCATTCCGGTCGAAGTTCCCTTTAACGGAGAAACGCTTAAGGTCTGCTTCATGGAGATCGATATGGACGAAATGCTGGAGGGCGTTTCCATGGAGGCAAATGAAAACAGAGCGACCTTCTGCAATATATATACGCAGGATGGCGTGGCCCTTAGCAATACGATCCTGGGCGGTCTGGCGGTGGAGGATAATCTTCTGGATGCTATGCAGAAGGCGGAATTCGAGAAGGGCTATTCCTATGAGCGCTTTCTGGGTGAATTTGGAAACGGAAAGGGCGGTGAGGTTTCCTTTACTTATAACGGCATCAGGGAAACTCTTAGCTATGTGCCTATTGTCGGAACCGACTGGCTTCTTACGTATCTGATCCGGGAAAGCGTGATCAGTGACGAGATCGGCTCCATTACGACCGGAACGCTTCGCCGGAGTATGGTCCAGACCCTTCTCACAGCCATGAGTCTTGTTATCCTGTTTTCGTTTGCTCTTTCCCAGAACAGGAAAAGAGCGAAGCTTCTTCTGGAAAAGGAAACAGCGGAGACAGAAAACCGGATCCGGCAGCAGGAGCTGCAGGAGCGGCTCGAGCTGCAGGAAAGGCTTTTGAAGGAGGAAAAGGAGAGGGTACGGCAGGACAGCCTGATCACGGCAATGGCGTCCGATTACCGGGCCGTGTATTATGCGGATTTGGATTTGGATGATGCCGTCTGCTACCGGGATGATAAGGAGGATAAGGATCAGACGCCGCCGGGAAAGCATTTCTGTTTCAGCGAGCGGTTCCGGTATTACGCAGACCAGTATGTAGATGAGGAATACAGGGAAGGATTCCTGAATTTTATTCAGTTTGAAAATATCCGAAATGCGCTGCAGAAGAACAGGCTGATCACCTATCGTTATCTTGTGCACCGTGCGGGAAATGATTATTATGAAATGCTCCGTATGGCAGGTGTAAGGCTTGCGGAAAACCGGTACGACCACCAGATCCATGCCATTGGCGTGGGATTTACCGTGATCGATGAGGAAATGCGTGAGGAGATGGCAAGAAATGCCCTGCTCAGTGAGGCGCTCTCCAATGCGGAGCAGGCCAATAAGGCAAAGACAGCCTTCCTTTCAAATATGAGCCACGAGATCCGGACGCCGATGAACGCCATCATCGGTCTCGACAGTATTGCGCTGAACGATCCGGATACGCCGGAAAAGACGAAGGGGTATCTCTCGAGGATCGGTGAATCGGCAGACCACCTGCTGTCCCTGATCAATGATATCCTGGATATGTCCCGGATCGAATCGGGCCGGATGGTCATCAGGAATGAGGAGTTTTCCTTCCCCGAGCTGATCGAGATGCTGAATACCATGTTCAGCGGGCAGTGTCAGGAGAAAGGAATCGATTACCAGTGCAGTGTCAGCTCCGATATAGATGATTATTATATGGGCGACGGCCTTAAGCTGCGGCAGGTGCTGATCAATGTGCTGGGAAATGCAGTAAAATTCACGGAAAAGGGCAGTGTAAAACTGGATGTAAGGAAAACGGCAGGGTTTGACGGAAAGACAACCCTTCTCTTTACGGTAGCTGATACGGGAATTGGAATCAGTGAGGAATTTATGCCGCATCTCTTTGATACCTTTGCGCAGGAGGACAGCTCTTCGACCAGCCGGTACGGCAGCTCTGGGCTGGGTATGGCGATTTCGAAAAATATCATCGAAATGATGAACGGCAATATTGAAGTGTCAAGTAAAAAGGGAGAGGGAACAACCTTCCGGATCACAGTGACCTTCTCGGATGCAGAGAACAGAGCCAAGGAAGGGGATATGCTGATCCGTCCCGATGAGATAAGTGTTCTGGTGGTCGATGATGATGAGATTGCCTGCGAGCATGCCAGACTGGTCCTGGGTAAGGCAGGAATGACGGCGGAGATTGCCGTTTCCGGTTCGGATGCCATTGAAAAGGTGAGGCTCAGGCACGCGAGAAGAACGCCGTATAATCTGATCCTTATAGACTGGAAGATGCCGGAAATGGACGGGGTGGAGACGACGAGGCGGATCCGGGAGATCATTGGAAATGAGTCTGCGATCATTATCCTTACTGCTTACCGGTGGGACGATGTTCTGGAGGAGGCGCTTGCTGCCGGCGTGGACAGTTTTCTTCCCAAGCCGATCTTTGGTACTGTAGTGCTGGAGGAGTTTAAGTCTGCGCTCAGAAAGAAGAATATTTACGACAGGACCGAAGAAGGAAAGGCCGAGCTTTCCGGAAGAAGGATTCTTCTGGCCGAGGATATGCAGGTCAATGCGGAGATCATGGTGATGGTACTCGAAATGAGAAAGATGCAGGTTGAGATTGCGGAAAACGGCAGGATCGCACTGGAAAAGTTTGAGGCAAGCGAGCCGGGATACTATGATGCTATTCTTATGGATATGCGGATGCCCGAAATGGATGGTGCCCAGGCTACCAGAAGGATAAGGGCGCTGGAAAGAAGCGACGCAAAGGAAATACCGATCATCGCGCTTACGGCGAATGCCTTTGATGAGGATGTGCAGCGCTCTCTTCAGGCGGGGCTCAACGCACATCTTTCCAAACCGGTTCAGCCGGAGGTGCTTTATGAGACGCTGGAGAGCCTGATCCGGCCGTGATTTTTCGGGGTGGCATGGACGTCGTCCCGGGAAGCAGCAGTTATCCGGAACAGCGGCGGCCGTTCAGAATAACAATGGCCGCTTCCGGAATAAGCGGCCATCCCAAGAAGTGACAGTTATCCAGAACAGCGGCGGCCGTCCCGGGAAACAGCAGTTATCCGGAACAGCAGCGGCCGCAACGACCGTCAACCCTCCGTACAGAGCTGTGCCAGCTTGTCACGGAGGGTTGCAATCTCTGCAAGGAGCTGTGTATAATCGGTATCTGTCCTCGCCCGCAGGAGCTCCGTAATCTCGAAGACTGCCCGGTAAAGCGGCGTGAGCGAAAGATTTCCCGTCACGCCCTTCAGGGCGTGGGCGGCGTCAAAGGCTGCATCCAGATCGCGCGCTTCAATGCTGCTCGCGAGCTTATCAAAGTTTGCTTCCGCGGGGATGGTGGTCACCAGCCGAAGATACAGGGCTTCGTTTCCCATGCAGCGGGCCATTCCTTCATCCACGTTGGCACCGTATTCTTTTAAATTATCGATTGTGATCATGTTTATATTCCTCGGTTCTATCTAAATAAATCTAAGTTCACTGCGCAGCGCGTCTTGCGACTTCCTTCTCGATAAAGTGAATGAATTCAGCCGGCGGAACGGGCCGGGAGAAATAAAATCCCTGAATGATATCACATCCGCGCTCCTTCAGAAGCTGCAGCTGTTCTTCCGTTTCCACTCCCTCTGCGATCACCGGTACCTGCAGGAAGCCGGCAATATCCAGAATGAGCTCCACGAGCTTCATACTCTTTGTATCCCTCTGCATGTTCCGGATGAATTTCATATCCATCTTCAGGGCATCGATGGGAATGGTCGTGAGCATGTTGAGAGAGGAATAACCGGAACCGAAATCATCCATCTCGATCATGAAACCGTCCTTCCGGAGATTCTCGACAACGTTTACCAGCTGGTCGGCGTTATCCGCATAGGCGGACTCGGTAATTTCCAGCATCAGCTCATTCGTTTCCAGACCGTTTGCCTGAAGCAGAGCTTTGAAGTCGTCCCGAAGCTTCGGATAGTAGATATCCA
>Ga0310691_10005050_pt1 | contig 14598 bp, 5 predicted proteins | sample 176DNAGHGlowgp2_FD_203887 | JGI IMG/M metagenome (GOLD analysis project Ga0310691, IMG submission 203887) | Sheep rumen microbial communities from Palmerston North, Manawatu-Wanganui, New Zealand - 1766 DNA GHGlow gp2 (v2) (version 2) | ecosystem: Host-associated > Mammals > Digestive system >... | reverse complement strand
TGCGGGTGCTTTTTGAGCTGGGTTTACCGGGAAAATCGGGTGGAGCGGGCCCAGCCTTTCAAATTCGTGGATTTTCGGCGGGTGGCGAAGGTGGAAAGGGACGCCTGGAGCGTCGATGAGGTGGAGCGCATCGTGGAGGCGGCACCCACCGCCGAGATGCGGATGCTGTGGGCGCTGATGGCCTACGCGGGGCTTCGTGTCCACGAGGCGGCGGGGCTTAGGCAGGCCGACATTCTGGGGGACCGTTTCCAGGTTGTGGGCAAGGGAGACAAGTTCGCGGTGCTGCCCATAAACGGGCGGCTTCGGCGGGAACTGGAGCGGTTCGGGAGCCTGGGGGACGGGCTGAAAATCGACAAGCAGAAATCTATTCGTGAAATCAAGAAGGTCTGCGCGCGGCTGAAGATTGAAGGCTGGGCGTCAAACCACAAGTTCCGTCACAGTTTCGCGACGAACCTCGCGGCCAGCGGGTGCCCGGTGGCGGTGGCCATGCGGCTGTTGCGGCACAGTTCCAGCGCCATGACGCTGGACGTTTATACCCACATTGTGCCCGCCGATATGCGGGAGTGGGCGGAAAAGGTGTAAATACGACGTTTTGGGGCGGGGCGCGGAAGTCGACATTTTAGTTGATTTCGGGCCTGCTCCGGGTGCAAAAACAGTGCCCAAATAATGCACACAACGTGCCGATTCCTTTATTCTAAAGGGAAAATACATACAAGCTATTTTAGACTTTGGTTGCTGTACCTAGGCCGGACTGCAGGTACTAGTGTGCACAAAGTAGTAAGTATGAATAGGTTAGGCGTGGGATATGACTTTAGGTGAAATGCCAGACAAGGCGAGAACGAACCTCCTTGCGCAACGAGCCCTTTTCAGAGAGAAAAGGCTGTTTTGTGGTGGTTTCACCCTTATGGAACTGATGGTCTATATCGCCATCATGGGAATCATCGTTATCGTTGCGGGCCAAGCTTTTAGCGACTCCACCAAGATGCGAATCCGCACCCAGAGCATGTTGCGCGCAAATGAGGCTGCCGGCAAAGCGGTGATGCTCATCAAAGACGACATTGCGCAGATGGGGGCAAAGAGCACCAAAGAAGTGACAGGTGCGGCCGCCAGCGACGGTTTTACCGAATACGGAAGCAACATCTACATGCACCCCACCGATGCGGACGACCCCACAAAAATCGATTCTTCCTCGTTTATCCTTTCTTCAACCACAGAAGGGACTAAGACATTTAGTGACATAAAAACGCGAAGAGTCCGCTACGATTCCGATGGCAAATACATGAGTGTCGAAGAAGTCCGCTGGTTTGTTGAGGACAACACGCTAAAAAGATCCTGTTGGACAGTGGCAAAACGCACAGGCCTGACCCTTGATGCAGAAGACCCCTGTGTCAAGGAAAAAAGCGACGAGGCAACCGTGGTAAGCATTGTCGGAAACGTTTCTGAATTCACCCTCAGGGCAGGCGAACCCAACGTTAAGATAGAAGACGAGCAGCTATTTCCTCCTTCGGGAAACAGTTTTATGCTTGTGCCACGATTCGGGGAAACCTATTACAACCTACCAACCGTTGATAACGCCGGAACAACAACGACGATCTCTGGGTTTGCCACGAATTTTGACAAATACGCGAACCAGTTAAAAGTTGCTGCCGAAAATCCCGAAACTGTAGAACGCAACCAGCTGTATGCCGCGGAATACGAGGTCGCAAATTTCGAAATAAATTCCTGGAAAACTTATTGCGGTCAAGACAAGAACAAGTTCACTTTTGACACCCTTGTCACCTATGAGATTTCTTTTACGGTCTTGCCTCCTGCACTTAGCAACAAAATGGAAATGTTTACACCCGGCAGGGATTTTCTGGCCGTTGGATTTAGGGACAACAATGGCGAACAATCTAATCAGTTAAAAGACTTTTTATTCTACCCTCCCACTACGCAAGAGAACGAGGCCAGAAAACGTTCCATGCGCTTTAACGTGGGTAAAATAGTCAAGAATCAATGCCTCGTCTTTACCTTTGCCAGCTATTCTCCGGTTACGGCAGAGGGCTCCCTTATTATCGAGAATCTCAAGCTAAAAAAGGTTGCTACTACCAGCTACACTTTTGGCTCTTGGAATCCAGAAGCCGCCGCCAACATTGTTGAAAAGAAAAATGTCAAGGCTTTTGAACTGACCTTTAAGCTTGCTGACAATGGCGAAGAAGGCGTCGTTGAGGAAACGATTCTAACACCCTCCAATGGACCTAGGGATTAGGGGGAATTATGCGTTTAAAAAGAAGGACCCATTTTACAATGTTGACCCAAGGAAATTCCTCCATGAAAAAAGGTGTATCCCTTGTCATCGTTCTTCTGCTTATGCTCGTGGCGACCATCGCGGCCACAGCGACCTACAAGTGGTTGAACTCCTCTGGCAGAACGAGTTCTTCCCGTATGCTGCAAAACACGGCTTACCAGAGTGCCGTAGCGGGCATCGAAAACACACGCACCTGGATGACCTACCATGCAAGCGATGTGGGTTCCTTAATCAAGCAGTATATTACCGGCGGAAACAAGCCTATCTTGCTAAACAACCAGTTGAAAGAACTGACAAGGGCCGGACAGGAATTTAACGTGTGGCTGGTCGGCGTAAACACCGAAAATTCAACCTACAAGTTGAAAATCATTTCTTCTGGAAAAGCGAGTAACAACACCGAATATAATTTGGCCGCCATTTTCAATGTGGACGGACTCTACCGTGTAAAAGTTCCTCAGGTAAACACCTCTTCTAAGATCAACTTTGACTACGCCTACTTTGCCTCTTCTTACCATGGCGCAGGCGATGTGACCATGCAATCCGCCGTAATCAACGGTAACTGGAGCGGGAACCCCCAAAGCGTCACGGGAAACCTGATTGTTACCGGAAATGCGACCCTGAGCGGTAACAACGTGAATGTGGGTGAACTGGCCTGCATTGGTGGAAACATGACCATAGGCAACCAGGGCATCAAGGCAAAGGATTTGTATGTTCATGGATCGTCGGTCAATGCCAGAATGACTGTCGAAGGGGACGCATTCCTCAATGGTCCGGTTACGCAAGGATCAACAGGCGAACTACACTACAAAGGAAATCTCACCTTAAACAATACACTTTCTACCAACCAAAGCGGCGGAAGTTACTGGGTAAAAGTCGACAAGAACCTGTGTATGTCAGAAACCGCGCGGATTGTGTCAAACGGGACCAACGCCTCGCTGGAAGTCGTCGGAAATGTCTGGATGCCTGGCGATGTGAACCTGGTTTATAAAGACTTTACAGACAATTCAAATGTCTATGACAAGATTATTATCGGTTCTGACGAGACTTCCATCGCCTACATAAAGAGCGCCCGGGCATCTAGCACCTATTCGCAGTTCAATACCAAGTCCTATACAGAAACAGGAAAGCAACATTGCCCAACGAGGTTCAGCATATTTGAAGAAAATGGAACCGCAGCGAAGTACAACTGGATACAACAAACAGATGGTCACTTTATAAAGGCGGAAAATGCTAATGACAAATACGTTTGTGGTACGGTGTCTAACGAATCAGATCCCCGTAAGCCGCATAATAACAGTACCTACCAATACGTTGATTACACGATGGGATGGGTGGATTGGTCCGGCAATTCGCATAGCGGAATTTTCCCTGCTGTTACTGCGGCAACAGGCAAGTATTACCTGTCCGATTACTCTGGTGCGGCCTCAGATTTCGTAACATTCGCCCAGGAAACTTTGAATGATTGGAAAAAATATGAAAGCTATGATACCTATGACCTTGTAGTAGATTCAGAAAATAAGATATTTGGTGTTCCCGTGTATGTTGCGGGAAATAACAACTTTGGAGCACGTTTTACAGAAAACCCTGAAGTTGGCCTTTACAAAATCAAAGGTGTCCCCTACTACAACCCCACAACCAACGGAAACAATTACTACAACTACGCGAATAACAAGCCTACGGGCTCTCCCTATTGCTATTACGACGGTACAACGGACGGGGCATACCGCCCCGCCTGTAAGGTGCCCATATGGTTCAAGTCTAACGCAACCGTTTCAAACGACATGGATCCGGCAAACAAGCCCCATTGCGCAGAAGACGTTCTGGACCACTGCAACGCGATCTGGCATACCGGCACTGGTTGCGATGGATCCTCTTTTGTAGTAAATGATCCCTTGAGCACGGGTTTCAACAATTTTTCTTCTTTTGCGACCAAGGGCTGTGCCGCAAACATTACCAAGTGGAGCGATTTATCCAAGGCAACTTCTTGCTACAACACCAATGTTTCAGACGACGAGAAAAAGAAAACCGACCTCTACAACGGTTATCTTGTAGTGAATATCACGGATGGTGGTGGCGAAAACTGCAACAACTACTCCTTAGACGGCAAATTCATCATCATTGCCGACAGCAAGATCAGCTGTCAGAACGGCCTACCCAAAACAACGGACGATTCCTTTGTATTTATGTACTTGAAAAACGGCGCCTCCAAGATTGGAAGCACCAACAAGCATTACTTCATTTACACTCTTGGTCAGATTGATGACATGCCTGGCGGACCGAAACTTACGGGAACACTGTATTCTCCGGCCTCTCTCTGTAAAGGTGTGGGTTCCATTCAGAGTGCCACGTTCACCGTTGACAAGCCGTTGTTGGAAGACCTTGCCAATGCAGCCGTGATCTGCAACAACGACGGCACCAACCCCACATGTACCTATGGCGTAGATTACGGAGGTTCGTCTTCTAGCGCTGCCGGTGGAGGATCTAGTTCAAGTGGCGGCGTGGTAGTGCAAGAAATCCAGCTGGGAGGAACAGATAGTTACTACATATCCAACGCTCCCACGCTTTCTATCAGTATCGAATCTCAGTACAAAACCGACGAAACACTCCCAACGGCCAACCAGGTGAGTGAAATCACCCAAGATTTCATCGTGGTCCCCCGCGTCATCTACATGCCCACGGACCCCTACGGCACATTGGACGATTACTACAATGTTATCGGCCTGAACGGTTTAAGCATAAGCAAGTCCGAAGGCTCGGTGACTTGTAGCGGACCTACGCCTATCAAGACTTCCGGACCTCTTTACAACCATACCGGAGGAGATACGAAACTGGCCAACAACGGCCGTTACCAGTGTACCTTCACCGCCAAGGGAAGGTCCGTGCCCTTCTATATCATAGCAAAGGGCGAATCCGGAAACACCCCCTTCATCAGCTTTACGGAACAGTTCGTGAAGATGGGAGGCTCGGCCACATACGATGTAAAAATCAACGTGCCAGCCCATGCAGCGGTCCTCCCTGTAAAAATCATAAAGCCCGCCAACATTGACCATTGGACCATCACGCCGCAAAATGGAGGTTCTTGCACAGGAAACGAATGTACGTTCAACCTTGCAGCAAACGCCAGTTATTCCGAAGTCACAGTGTTCAGAGTGACTACAGCCAGTGCGACCAGCGGAACCGCCATGTTCCAGTTGGATGCAGGAGAAGGCTACATCATCGAACCTCCAAGTACAATCACCCTGTCGCTGTCTTCGGCCATAACCGTTACCAGGGAGCCGGCAACCACGGCCCAGATAGACGAATTCTGTACAGATAACGACGACTGTCCTACAAACACGAGCAACTGGCCGGATTGTCCCACTTCGGCCTCCTGGGTCAAGGCGTCTCCCAACTGCTATACCACGTCAACAAACCAGTCTTGGTCTTGCGGAATTGCCGACGACGTGACACTTGTCGAAACCACTCCTCCAGCTGGTTGCGTGATTATCATACCGCCATCCGAAAAAATCGCCAAGGAAAGCATCGTAAACGGAGAATCCTACGAACTTCATGCGAGCATCAAGGCAAAGCTCCTGCAGTTCTATTTCGGGTTCGCAGGAACGAATATCTCTGGCAAGACGCTCACAGCCCGAATAACCGAATCTGCGGACAATAGCCGAGTAGGGATAACTTCGAGCTGCACCTACGGGACAACCATTACGGCCACGAACCAGCGTTGTTCCCTAAACGTGTTCAGCGGAGAAAAGGTATCGGTCACCGTCAATAACGGATCCCGTCCCGAAAACTTCAACTATTGGCAATGCACCGGCTCTAACTGCCCGGCTGAAACGAATTCCGGCGTAACATATCCCGCATTCTCCATTACATCGAGCAACAACACCGTCATCGCCCACTTTGACGAAAAGGACAAGCACTGCTTCTTTGATGAATTTGATACTGGCGTAGGCTGCACGGGTGCCTACTGTATAAGCCCGACCGGTTCCAAGTGGCATTCTGCCGACGGAAACAAGCTGGATTACCAGAATGGTTACGTGACGGTAACGGAAAACCGCACGGACAAGACCGGGGCCCTCGTAATGAGCACCGCAGACGTGGGGCTTGTGGGGACCCTGGTGGCGCAGTTTATGGTACCGCAGATGCCCCAAAGCAGCAAGTCGCAAATTCCAGAAAAAATCCGGAATACCGGCTTTATTCTGCGTTCCAACTCGGTCGGATCCATTTACCTGCTCATGAACGTCTATGCCGACAATGAAGGATATCTTGCGGTCCAGATTTGCGACGAAGCCGGAAACTACTGCAGGGTGAAGAATCCGACAAACGGCTCCTCTAAACTCAATGTATCTTCTTCAACGATGGTCACCTTGAATGCGGACCTGACCATGGACAACATCAGCGTAGGCGTCATGACCAATCGCCTTGGAGTGTCTTCAAATTACACGGCCTCGTTCTCGTTCACGGACGGACTTGAAAACTATCGGGACATGGGCTCCAGTATCGGATTCCGCATTGCAGACCCTTCGTTCAAGCTTTATGACATTGGCTGGAAAAGCGAAACCTATGGCAGCCAGTGCTGGGACACGCCACCGACAGTAAATTGTTCTTTCAGGTCGGCCTATGCAGGCGGTTTTGTGCCCAAGGACACGAATGTAACGCCATGGGTTGGACTTTCTAGCTGGTTTGACACTAGAAACTGTGAGCCCCACTATTTCTACAAGGGCGACGACGAAGCCAATAGTTGCGGCACTTCTTCCGATTACGGAGAATGTATTTCTGGCTATTACAAATTCTCTGCGGCGGGGGCACACGGCATCACCGACGCGAGCGATAATGAAATCCGTACGGCCAAGGCCGGAGTCGGGAACTGCTATTACCTAGATGAGCCAGACGCCTTACTTGCGGCCTCCGCCTTGGGCCATTGCGGAGCCTTCTGGGTCGGAGAACTGACCCCCTGCTCCCAGCATGTCTATTTCGCTGGTGCCAACTCCACAAACAACACGAAAGCCGTTTATGCAGGAAGTCCGGAATCTTTCAACCTGAGTTCCGGGGCAAATGTCCGCGAAGCGAACTTGGTTCTGGACATTACAAACTCGGGCGGTCTGACCGTGGAAGTGGCACTCAAGAGTCAAGAAAACTCCTCGGCACCAGTATATTACAGCAGACCGTTTATTACCACTGGTTCAGGCGAAATGTCCGTGGACATCCAGTCCCTGCTGGACATAGACGGATTTGACCCGCAAGACGTCTTTGGTGTAGAAGTCAGCGTTTCGGGAGCCAGCTCGTATGACAATGTCACGGTAAACGCCATTTACACTTCTTGCCCCAACGTGGCGTCAATCACCTGCGGTCAGGACATGCGTTACAATACCCTGACAGGCAAGTGGGAGTTGAACGCCACCGTGACGCCCTTCAGCAAGGTCAAAACCTTCGTCATCAGCGAAAACAACTCCTGGCTTTCCAACGCTACTTATGACTGTAGCACACCAGGCTGCAATTACGTAGAAAACGGAAAGATGGGAACCTATTCGTTTGAAATGACGGACAATCCCTATGGCGTGGACCCTCCCCATACTGGGAGTTCTTACCCCCACCAGTTCACGGTAGAATTGACAACCACAGAAAAAGAAACCCTGTCTTGCGAGACCAACGCATGGACGGTTCCTGCAATCCAGGGTACCTGCGGAAGCCTAAGTATGGCAAAGGTGAAGGCCGGACTCGGATTGCCGCAGTTCACCTATAATGTGTCGAATTGTCCTGAATCGGGCTGCACCTACAACATCACCCTGATTGACGAGGACGGCAACAGTACCCTTGTCAAGTCCAGTACAGGAAACGTCGTAAACGGAGCAACGGCATCTGATGCCGCCAACAGCGCATCAGCCCCCCTGGAATTAGGCACCTACAAGTTCAAGCTTGTAAGCACCGATGCCAATGCCCCCTTCGAAGGGTGTGAATCCGGCGAATTTAGGGTCGTTGACCTTGCGGACGACTACGATGTGACTTGCGGGGTGTCGTCGCATGATTGGGAAATATACGGAGGATCAGAATTCTACTCTACCCAGCACTTGTACTTTATGGTAAAAAACAATGAACGTGTAGAAGACGTGATTTCTGGCGTAACCGTTTATAAAGACAACACAAGCGATGGTACAACAACAATTACAAATTGGAGTAACTGGACAAAAGCCAAGGACATCGGGACGTTGGATGCGGGAACATATAAGTACAGTTTAAAAATCGCAAACTCTGAAATATGTTCGCACACGATTACCGTGAAGGATGCAAGTGGTGCGGTAACCGCTAGTTGTGAAAACCTCACCACCTATCCGGGACTTAATACCGGAAACCTAATAACCATGTCTAATTATGAAAATGTCGTAACGGCTGTTCCATTAATCGTTAAAATCGGCACTAATACAGTTGTTGATCGAACATGCGAACGTTACAATTGTCCCAATAATGGATCCGACATGTCCTTTACAGCTCCAAATGAGCCTGGCGAGCATACATACGAGGTGTTCGTGGATGGTGAGTCCAAATGTACAGGAACTATCACGGTTTTAGATGCAACAGGTGAAGTAGGAGCAGTCTGCGCTAATGTTTCTACTCATCCGGGATTCAACACGGGCAATTTAATTACTATGACGAATCTGGACAATGTAACTTCTTCTACTCGAGTTATAAAGATAAATGGGTCAGAGGTTGCAAGTAATAACAACTGCAACAAAAATGGCTGTGATAACATGTCCGTTACCGCACCAAACGCTGTAGGAACCTACACTTACTACCTCTACTTCAACGGCACCGAAAAGTGTCACGCAACAATTACTGTAAGTAACGTGGTAACCTGTGCCGCGAATCCAACTAGCGTTATACTGGGCAATTCCTTTACATTTACGGCAACCACCTCCATCTCGAATTGCTACGAAATCCAATTCACCGGGGATGGAGCAACGCCTTCGCACTGTGTAAAAACATACACGGTAAAACCCGGGTCTACCGGTGATAAGGAATATGTCTTCAAAATTAGGGGCGATGTAGACAATGGAGCCAATTGGCACGAATGCAAGGTTACGGTGCCTGTAACCGAAGTTGCGCCAACCGTTACAAATTGTCCGACATCAACTTATCCGCTTTCTGTTGGCCAGGGATCTTCAACCACAATTTCGCCGACAGTAACAGGGTGTGGCACTGCTTCTCCGGCAGGCTGCAATTACACCATAACCAAAGGATCGTTCTCCTCTAGTGTCACCGACAAATCCTACCATACGGGTGCAACAAACAGCTTTGTGCCACCAGAGGCGGGCAACTACACCTTTACCGTGTCGAATTCGGCGGGAAGTGCCTCCTGTACATTCCCCGTTGAGTTCAAGCGCCCGGTTCTTACTTGTTCCAACACTTCTGTTAGCGTTGAACCCACCGGAAAAGTGTCATTTAACGCATCCGTAGATTATTGTGGCACAGGAGGGTGCACCTATTCGGTGACAAAAGACGGAAACCCTGTAACAGGGGCAAGTCCGGGAATTTCTAATCAAACCGGATCGTTCGATGGCGAGGCCCAAAAAGGTACGATTTCATACCAGTTCATTGCAACAAATTCGGCGGGATCGTCATCTCCTTGCAATATAGATGTGACCTATCTGGCGCCGACTCTCACTTGTCCCACTGATCCGTATTCCGTAGAGCCGGGGACAAACGTTCCGTTTATACCGGCGACATTTGGCAATTGCAGTAAAGGGTGCAATTACAGCCTTGTTTACAAGGCTGATGCCGACAACTACCATTGGGAGAATTCTACCAACTGGTCTTACACATCAAGGGAGCAGGTTTCCTTCCCACGGGCGGCAGGAGCCGGGTTATCGAACAGCGATAACAATTATCGCTTTACGGTAACAAACCGCGGCGGAGGCAGCGCATATTGCGATTTCTCTGTCAAAGATGCTGTACCTACTTATGGCTGCCCAGGGCCTATGGAAAAAGCAGTAAATGAAAATGTTGCGGTAACTCCAGCAAATATCCATAATTGTACGCAAGGGTGTAACTACAAGGTGACGGTGGGTAGCGCCACTGCGACACCGGCGGCTCTCGGCCCGACTACAGGATATTCTTACACTTCGGGCAGCTTAGGTAATGTTACTAGCGCTTCAGCAGCAAAGTTGACTTATTATATCACCCTAAGCAATCCGGCCGGTGATGGCAACCCTTGTCATTTTGATGTAGATTATAAGGCAAATTACAGTACAATAGTTGTCTGCTCAATCAACACGACTTCCATTACTTTAGGTGAGTCCTTTGTTGTAAATGTATCCAAAGCTAGTGGAGTTAGCGGGCGACAGCAAAATTGTTCCTTTACCGGCGATGGTGTACCCTCAAATGGAAATTGCGATTATCTATGGAACTTTGGCCAGGATATCACAGTAGCGCCAACGTCCACTGGATCACATGATTACGAATATTATGTTGAAATTGCAGATAATGGTAATCTTGTCGGGACACATACGTGTAAATGGACTGTTGATGTTGCTGCAGGAAACGCTAATGTTATTCCTCTTACAACAACATTCCTCCCGTATTCCGATGGAATATACACTTTAACAACAGGAACCATTGGCGGCGGTGCTGGTCCAAATACCTTTAAATGCCATGCAGCTCGCTCATCAGGGAATAGAGGTATTGGCACAATATATGATGAAAACGACAATGAATTATACTCCGTTGTGTTGAGTGACAATAATGACTATGCCGGTGGTTACAGCTTAACAAGCAATAGTACCTATAAATTTGAGGTTTCAACAACTATAGATGACTTGACGTGTGGTCTTATGTGGTAATTTCCTTATGAAAGAAAAGAGTTCATATTCACATAAACGCGGTGTAACCCTAGTCGAGCTCCTGACGGTCATTGCCATCATGGGGGTTCTCGCCGGTTTGGGTTACCCATCGCTTCGCCAGGCGGTCATGAATAACCGCACCAAGGACGCGGCCCTCAATACGGTGGCCTTCTTGGAACGTGTCGCTAGCGAGGCAGAGAGAATTTCTGGACCCATCTGTCTCAAGATGAACAGCCAGCAGAAAATTACCGCCTACAAGGGAACCGACATTACCAAGGTGGGCGATGGGGATTTCGTGGCGGAACTTTCCCTGGATGCGCCGATGCAGTTCGTTACGGGCAACTGCGGCGGCCAGCAACAGTCTGGCAACTGGATAGACGCCAGCAACGCCAGCACTGGCAAATCCGTGTTTTGGCCTAAGCTCGGCCTATCCGCCGCACCCCTTAGCGGTTTTGTATGCGTCCGGTATGGAAACTCTAATATGTATGGCGCCGCCATCAAGGAGGCCGGCGTAAATACCATAAGGCCAAAGATAAATTTCGACATCGTCAACGGAACCTGGGTTGACCCGTAGGGATTCTCATGAAAACATCTATTTTCACATCGTCGAAACTGAAAAAAGGGTTCGGGATCATGGAGGTCCTGGTGGCCGCCCTCGTGCTCGGTTTCTTGTACATGGCCCTGATGAACTTGCAATTGGGCAACCGCATGACATTGCTTAGAATCCGCGGTCGTGATGGCGCCGTAGAAACAGCCCAGTATGTAATGGACTCCCTGCGCACTGTAGGGCTTCCGAGCCTCAGGTCTTGCGAAAAGAACGACGACAGCGAAAAGAACTGCTTGATCCAGATAGAAAAGGAATGGGCTCGCGGAAACCGTGTCGGTGGTGGCTCGGCCTCTATCAAGTATGACGTCCAAATAACGGTAGAAAACGAAGAGGACTACACAGCCGAATCTAAATCCAAATTCGAGACCGTAAACAATATTTACGCAAAGCGGGTCGTCGTAAAGGTCGAATGGCCTTTCAACAATTCCATTCAGAGTATCGATGTCTCTGGCGTGATACGCTAACTCTCGTCGGACCCCCTAAACAATCAAAGCCCCAGGACACACGTCCGGGGGCTTTTGCTGTTTGATTGATTCTAGCGGATCCCCGCCTGCGCGGGGATGACAAATGCAAAGAAGCCCGATCAAGCCGGGGATGACAACGCTAGGGTGATGATGAAGGTTGAATTACGCCGACGCCAGCTCTTTCGCGGCTTGCCGTTTCAGCTTGACCACTTCCTGCTTCGGGAGCTTGGTGATTGCCACGATATCATCAACGGAATAATTTCGGGCGAGCATCGCAAGGGCGATTTCGTTCGCCTTGTCTTCGCCGCCCTGCAAATATGATCCCTGTTTTTCGTAAATAATATTCGTCATCCCGTCAACCTCGTTCAGGAGTGTCTCGTCGGTGTACCCTACTAAAGATACATCTTTCATGAAGTCCTTGTCAAGCAGTTTCTTCAGCTTTTCCTCGGGGATATCATTTTCTTCGAGCACGTCGCGGAACAGGCGCAGCATTTCGGCCCTGTCGGTCGTTTCGCGCTTGCTCGGCGGGGTGCGTTTGTCAATGGCGAAGAACTTCTCGATTTCGATTAGATAGATATCCAGTTTATTGTAGAAAATACGCCGGTTGCGCACAATTTGCGCATGGTGCAGGTAGGTGTTCGGCTCCTTCGGGAACTGGTTCTCGGTCAAAAGCGAGAGCACGTAGATGTGCGGCAGTTTGTAATCCTGCGACTTCTTGACGGTTCGCGAGACGACGCGGCTGGTGTAGTAGAAGAGCCTGTCAACAAAAAGCTTGTTGAATGTCTGCTGTACCTCAATAAGCACCGGCTCACCGGATTGCGTGGTGCCATAGATGTCAAAGATGGCGGTCTTGTCGTTGAGTACTCCCGGGTTCTCAGGTACGCCCAATGTATAAGTCTTGATTGCCTTGTGACCGGTGAGGCCGAGCATGGCGTTCAAGAACTTCACGGTACGCTGCGGCTTGGCCTCGTTCGCCATGAGCATCTTGAAGATGCCGTCGCTGAACGGGTAGACGTTCTTGTACTTCTTGCGGTATATCGCCAGGTGTTCGGGATGCTCGTGTACGTCCTTAACCATGGCGAGGAATTCCTCTCTTGTCATTTTATTCCGTTTTATAGCGGGAACGCGCCCGTATCGCGGACAGGGAAAGGCCCCATCTGCTATATAGACGCTTTTTTGACGGAAAACTTGACTGAAAATTTTGTTTACAGTGCAGTTTTTACAAATGAAAGAGGGCCGGTGTAATGCCTAAAAGGTCACCAGAATGAGAACCAGGCCCGAAAAAACGGCCATAAAGTTCACGAGGAAGGCGTTTGATTTCAAGTTCTTGAGCATAACCCAATTCTAGAAAGAACGCCCCTTTTTTTAAAGTAACAGAAATCACATTGCGATTTTCATCACATTTGTCAAAATGAAATTATATTTACAATAGCTATGAACGAGACCCTGTTTATCCAGTCGCCCATCACCCTGGTGCTTTCCCTGGTCGCAATAATCCTTGCCGCCTCGTATTCCACCATGATGGGGCAAAAAATCAAAGTTTCGTCACTTCCCTTTGCCGTCCGCTACCTGGTAATCACCATCATCGCCTGGAATCTGCTTGCCTTTGTAGGCACGCTGTTCTTTAGCGGTAACCATCCGGGACTCGGCGGACAAATCGTATTTGGGCTACAGGCCATGGTCTGGATACAGGCGGGCAATACCATCTACAAGGTGGCCCTATTGAACCTCCATTCAAAATCCAATCTTCTCTGGAACATTTTCAATATTTTCGGTGTCGTTTTGGTGGCCATTTCAACAGCAATTCTGTGCCTGCACCCGGCCTTCATTACCGAATTGTCGCTGTTCGGGCATCAAATATTCGCCCACCGGCCGAACTTCGTTCTCTTCAGCATCTTCTTTTTCATCTTCGTTTTCCCGGAACTGCTCCGCAGCATCTTTGTGTTGCTACGGAACGCCCTGCGCACCAGCGACCAGGCCCAAAGCCAGATCAGCATCTACATGACGGGAGCCCTCGCCTTCTTCGTCATCATCCCTTTGCTCTTCGACTTCTTTATTCCCATCATCCAGCGCGGACAGACCAGCCACTTTATGCTGTGGTACCAGTTCTCGTACCTATTCCTGACCATTATCTGCGGGCAATACTACACCTCCATATCTTTCAGGAACAAGAGTGCCTCCTGGTTCTTGGACAAGTTGAGGAAAGACGTGGGCGACTGTTACTTTTCCTTTGACAACGAAGGGAACATCATCACGGCAAACCCTGCGGCTGAAACCCTTTTCCGCATGACCGAAACCGACATGCAAAAGAAAAAAATCCAGGATCTGCTGCCCGGGCTGGATATCAAACACGAAGGCAACAAGAGTAATGTCAATGTCAAGATTTTGAACGAGCAGCACTCCTTCAACGTG
>Ga0310691_10005048_pt1 | contig 14601 bp, 13 predicted proteins | sample 176DNAGHGlowgp2_FD_203887 | JGI IMG/M metagenome (GOLD analysis project Ga0310691, IMG submission 203887) | Sheep rumen microbial communities from Palmerston North, Manawatu-Wanganui, New Zealand - 1766 DNA GHGlow gp2 (v2) (version 2) | ecosystem: Host-associated > Mammals > Digestive system >... | reverse complement strand
CCTGCGCCGATGGTACTGCAATGCAATGTGGGAGAGTAGGAGGCCGCCTTCTTTTTTAGAATGCTTAAAATAAGCAAACGAGAGTCATATCAGAAATGATGTGACTCTTTTTTTGTAATAGTTTTGAGAGTTATGTAGTCTTATCTCTCCAAAATAATGTGAACTTGTTAGTTTTTTTTCATTTTTTCTTTTCTTTCAAAAAAATGTGTTATCTTTGCATTAAATTTAGGAAAGACGATGAGAAAAGGACTCTTTACTTTTTTATTTCTTTCATTATTGGCATTGTTTCTCTCTACTGGATGTACTGAGAAAAAGACTGATGGTGTGGATTCTCTGAATACAGATACACTGGTGACAGATTCTGTTGATTCCATATCTAATGTAGTAGAGAGTAATCCTATGCCAGTGGCAGCCGACGAGTTATTTGATGATTTCTTCTTCAATTTCGCAGGAAGTAAGAAGGTTCAGTTGAAGCGTGTTGCATTCCCCGTCAAAGTTACTGAATTCGGTAAATCTTCTATTATAGAAAAGAAGAACTGGCGAGTGGAACATTTCTTCATGGGTCAGGGTTATTACACACTGATATTTGATACAAAGAAGCAGCTTAACGTAATGAAAGATACTACGGTGAATGATGTTACCGTTGAGAAGATTTCTATGTCTAAAGGTGTTGTGAAGCAATGGCACTTTGTAAGAAATCGTGGTTTATGGATGCTTAATGATATAAATACGGTGTTACTCAAGCAGCATCAGGATGCTTCATTCCTTACATTCTACCAGAGGTTTGTTACAGATCCAAAGTTCCAGCAGAATTCTTTGTCGGAAAGTGTGACATTTACAGGACCAGACCCCGAGGATGATTTTTCTACTATGACTGGAGAGATATTGCCTGAACAGTGGCCAGTCTTTGCTCCATGGTTGCCGTCGGGTTCTATATACAACATAGTTTATGGCAAACCACAGCAGACATCTTCTTCTAATGTACGTTATTTCTTGTTGCGCGGAATATCTAACGGATTGCAGACCGACCTGATGTTTGTGAGAAAGGGTGGTGCTTGGAAACTGAAGACAATAACAACGTGAAGAGTCTTTTAACATATAATACATTCGGTATAGACTGTAGCTGTAAGGAGATATACGAGCCTGCTACGGTTGAGGAGGCCAAAGAGATATTGGCAAGAGTGAAGTCTGAGCCATACATGATACTCGGTGGCGGAAGCAATCTGCTGCTTACCCAGAACTATGACGGTAATGTGTTGCATTCAAAGATAAAAGGAATAGAACGTCTGGATTCTTCAAATGTGGGGAATTCAGATGCTTCATATATATATATAAGGTGTGGTTCTGGAGAAGTGTGGGATGATGTTGTGGCTTACGCTACGGAGCATTCTTACTACGGAATGGAGAACCTTTCGATAATACCTGGTGAGGTGGGCGCTTCGGCAGTACAGAACATAGGAGCCTATGGTGTGGAGGCAAAAGACCTTATATATAGTATAGAGGCAATAGAAATAGAGACGGGCAATGTGCTCACCATAAATCCTGCTGACTGTCACTATGCCTATCGTTACAGCAAGTTTAAGGATGAATGGAAGAATAATTATTTCATTACCTATGTTACATATAGATTGAGCAAAGACTTTAAGCCTTGTCTGGGATATGGAAACCTCAAAGGTGTGCTTGCATCAAAGTTGAACGTGGCAGAGGATGGACTCGAAGGCATTGTTACTGCAACAATGGTGCGTGAAGCCATCATTGAGATACGTAATGCTAAGTTGCCTGACCCAAAGGTGGAGGGCAATGCAGGTTCATTCTTCATGAATCCGATAGTAGATAGAGCAAAATTCGAAAGTCTGCAGAAAGAATACCCCAATATGCCTCATTACGATGTTGATGACAATAGGGTAAAGATACCAGCAGGCTGGATGATAGACCAATGCGGATGGAAAGGTAAAACGATGGGCAGAGCAGGAGTGCATAAGAATCAGGCTCTGGTGCTCGTAAACAAGGGTGGCGCAACAGGAAAAGAGATAGTTGACCTATGCAATGCTATACGTATTGATGTTTTTAATAGGTTTGGCATAATGATTAACCCAGAAGTGAATATAATATGAAGCTGACATTTCTGGGCACAGGAACATCTATAGGCGTACCAGCAATAGGTTGTAATTGTGAGGTGTGTCTTAGTCAGGATCCAAAAGATAAGAGGCTAAGGTCGTCTGCTATGCTTGAAACTGATGGCGGACTGAGGGTGTTGATAGACTGTGGACCAGACTTCCGTCAGCAGATTATGCGATATAACCGTCAAGGAAAAACACCATTTTTTGATAAGATAGACGCAGTGCTCTTTACGCATATACATTACGACCATGTGGGCGGAACAGATGACTTGCGTCCTTTTGCTTGGTTTGGCGATGTGGATATATATGCCCAGAAAGATGTTATCGATGGACTGCATCAGACTATGCCGTATTGTTTTAAGGAACAGTTATATCCTGGAGTGCCACACCTGAAGCTTCATCAGATAAGAGCGGGCAGACCATTCACCGTGCGACGACCTTATGAAAGTACGGTGGAGGTATTTGAGGGTGGTGCAACATTACAAGGCATAATGCGCGACAAGAGGGAGCAGCGTATCATACCGCCAGCTTTAGATGAGTTGGAGATTCTCCCCATCCGTGTTATGCATGGCAATCTTCCCATCCTTGGTTTCCGTATAGGCAAATTTGCTTACATTACTGATATGAAGTACATGGAAGACGAAGATGCGCAGATGTTGCAGGGCATAGAGACACTTGTAATCAATGCCTTGCGTTTTAAGAAGGAGCATCATAGCCATCAGTTAGTGAACGATGCAATAGAGTTTGCACATAAGGTCGGGGCACGCAAAACATACTTCATACACCTCACTCACGATATTGGTACACACGATTGGGCAAACAGTCAGTTGCCCGATGGTTTTGAGTTTGCTTTTGACGGTCAGGTAATAGAATGCTGAGCACGCATTTTGTAGTTTTTACGTTGAAAAATTGTTATTTTGTCAAGAAAAACGGGGTAAAAACATAAAAAATGACACAAAAAGCGAAAAAAAACGGCAAAATGTTATTGAGTTACGATATTTATTTGTAACTTTGCATTCGTAATTACAAAAGGGTAAAAAGATATTCATTAACATAACAACAACCAAAACAAAAAAGTAAAAGAAGATGAATGCACAGAAAGTGATTGAGAATCTTAAGCAGAGATTCCCTAATGAGCCAGAGTACATCCAGGCTGTTTCACAGGTTCTTCCTACTATCGAAGAAGAGTACAACAAGCACCCAGAGTTTGACCGTGCAAACCTTATCGAGCGTCTTTGTATTCCAGATCGCGTGATTGAGTTCCGCGTTTCTTGGGTTGACGACAAGGGTAATGTTCAGACCAACATGGGTTACCGTATCCAGCACAACAACGTAATCGGCCCATACAAAGGTGGTATCCGTTTCCACCGTTCTGTAAACCTCGGTATTCTGAAGTTCCTTGCTTTCGAGCAGACTTTCAAGAACTCTCTTACAACTCTCCCAATGGGTGGTGCAAAGGGTGGTTCTGACTTCTCACCACGTGGCAAGTCTGACGCTGAGGTAATGCGTTTCTGCCAGGCATTTATGACTGAGCTCTATCGTCACGTAGGTGCTGACGAGGACGTTCCAGCAGGTGATATCGGTGTAGGTGGCCGTGAGGTAGGCTACATGTTCGGTATGTACAAGAAGCTCACACACCAGTTCACTGGTATGCTCACAGGTAAGGGCCGCGAGTTCGGTGGTTCACTTATCCGTCCTGAGGCTACAGGTTACGGTAACGTTTACTTCCTGCTCAACATGCTGAAGACCCGTAACATTGACATCAAGGGCAAGACAGTTCTCGTATCTGGTTCTGGTAACGTTGCTCAGTACACCACTGAGAAGCTTATCCAGCTCGGTGCTAAGCCTGTAACTCTGTCTGACTCTGACGGTTATATCTATGATCCAGACGGTATCACACGTGAGAAGCTCGACTACGTAATGGAGCTCAAGAACGTACAGCGTGGCCGTATTAAGGAGTATGCTGAGAAGTATGGTGTTAAGTACGTAGAGGGCGCTAAGCCTTGGGGCGAGAAGGCAGACATCGCACTTCCTTCTGCTACTCAGAACGAGATCAACGAGGAGGCAGCTAAGACTCTCGTAGCTAACGGTGTAATTGCTGTTTCTGAGGGTGCTAACATGCCTACAACTCCAGAGGCTATCAAGGTGTTCCAGGATGCTAAGATTCTGTACTCTCCAGGTAAGGCAGCTAATGCTGGCGGCGTATCAGTATCAGGTCTTGAGATGTCTCAGAACTCAGAGCGTCTGAGCTGGACAGCTGAGGAAGTAGATAACTACCTCCACCGTATCATGGATGATATCCACGCTAACTGTGTGAAGTATGGCACAGAGCCTGACGGTTATATCAACTATGTGAAGGGTGCTAACGTAGCAGGCTTCATGAAGGTTGCTAAAGCTATGATGGCACAGGGTATCGTATAAAACGTATAATCCGACAATAAGAAAATATTATATCAAAAGGGGGTGTTGGGATAACAATCTCAGCACCCTTTTTATCTTTTTTTCATAGTATGTCTGAACTTAACCTTAAAGACACGACATTCCTCAACCTGATGCAGCGTCGCATCGCCAACGTACTGATTGTAGCCAATCCGTATGATGCCTTTATGCTTGAAGACGACGGTAGGGTGGAGGAAAAGATATTCTCAGAGTATATGAAGCTGGGACTGCGTTATCCGCCTTCATTTACTCAGGTCTCTACCATAGAAGAAGCCGACGAGGCACTGTCGGTAACACAGTATGACCTTGTAATCTGTATGCCTGGTAATGCTGATAATGATGCGTTCGACGTAGCCTATGCGGTAAAGAAGACATCACCCTTAACTCCTTGCGTGGTGCTCACGCCGTTCTCACACGGCATCAGTCGCCGCATGCAAGACCTCGACCTCAGCATATTCGATTATGTTTTCTGCTGGTTGGGTAACACCGAACTTATCCTCTCTATTATCAAACTGATAGAGGATAAGATGAACATTGACAATGACACCAAGGAGGCTGGAGTGAAGTGTGTGTTGCTGGTGGAAGATTCCATCCGCTTCTATTCGTCTATCCTGCCTAATCTATATAAATTCATTCTTACCCAAAGTCTTAACTTCGCTACTGAGGCACTCAACTCACAGGCTGAGATGCTGCGTATGCGAGGCAGACCAAAAGTACTCCTTGCCCGTAACTACGAGGAGGCATGGAAACTATATAAGAAGTATGAGGACAACATGCTTGGCGTGATTTCCGACAGCCGTTTCGATAAGGATGGCGAGGAAGACCCTATAGCTGGTCTGAAACTGCTCCAGAAGATACGTGAGGCTGACGAGTATCTGCCACTGATAATGCAGTCATCAGAGAAAAACCTCGATATCACCGTTAAGGGTGTGAGTTTTATAGACAAGAACTCTAAGAAGTTTAATGTTGACTTGCGTCACATTATGGAGGAGCATTTCGGCTTTGGCGACTTCCTCTTCCGCAATCCAGAGACCAAAGAGGTGATATGCAGGGTGAGAAACCTGAAGGAGTTGCAGGATAATATCTTCAAGATTCCTCGCGACTCTATGCTCTATCACGTCAGTCGCAACCACGTTTCACGTTGGCTTGCCGCCCGTGCTATCTTCCCTGTTTCGGAGTTTCTCAAACACGTAACGTGGCATAAACTGCAGGATGTTGATAAGCACAGGGAGATTATCTTTGATGCCATTGTTGCCTATCGTCACATGAAGAACTTTGGCGTTGTGGCTGTCTTCAATCGTGACCGTTTCGACACCTATTCCCACTTTGCCCGCATAGGCGACGGTTCGTTGGGAGGCAAGGGCAGAGGTCTGGCATTCCTCGACAACATCATAAAGCGTCATAAGGAGTTCCACCAGTTTCCTAATGCCAAGGTGTATATACCAAAGACGGTGGTTCTGTGTACTGACCTTTTCGACCAGTTTATGGACAATAACCGTCTGTGGGAAACGGCACTCAGTGATGCACCAGATGAGACTATACTCGAGGCATTCCTTCAAGCCGAGTTGCCTGAGTCTCTGCTCGACGACTTCAACACTATGATTAACGCAACGCAGAAACCTCTTGCCGTGCGTTCGTCATCCTTGCTCGAAGATAGTCACTATCAGCCTTTTGCTGGTATCTATAGCACCTACATGATACCTTATTCCGATAATCGTGAGAAGATGCTTGCCGACCTCTCCGAGGCTGTAAAGAGTGTCTATGCCTCAGTTTATTATCGTGATTCCAAGGCTTATATGACGGCTACGCAGAACGTCATAGACCAGGAGAAGATGGCTGTCATAATACAAGAGGTGGTAGGTCAGCAGTATGGTGAACATTATTACCCTAATATCTCAGGTGTTTTGCGCTCGCTCAACTACTATCCTGTGGGTGATGAGAAGCCAGAGGAGGGCATAGCTTCGCTTGCTCTCGGACTGGGCAAGTACATCGTTGATGGCGGACAGACGTTGCGCGTCTCGCCTTATCACCCTGCTCAGGTTATGCAGATGTCAGAGATGGAGGTGGCTCTTCGCCAGACGCAGACTAGTTTCTATTCTCTAAGTATGAAACCAGAGGATAGCGAATGCCTGAACTTTACCATTGACGATGGCTTCAATATACAAAGACGTATGGTGGCTGATGCTGATGCCGACGGCTCTTTGCAGTATATCGCTTCTACCTTCGACCCTTACGACCAGGTTATCCGACCAGGAGTATATGAAGGAGGCAGAAAGATTATTTCCATGAATGGTGTGTTGGAGCAGGGAGTGTTCCCTCTGCCAGAGTTGATGCAGATGTCGCTAAGGTTAGGCGCAGAAGAGATGCGTCGTCCTGTGGAGATAGAGATGGCTTGCAACATTCATCCTGATAAGACGGGCTGCTACTATCTGTTGCAGATACGACCTATAGTCGATTCCAAGCAGGAACTGGATGAAGACCTGCTTCAGGTTAATGATGCCGAATGCCTGCTGCGCTCCCATAACTCTTTGGGTCACGGCATAATAGATGGCATCAGCGATGTGGTGTATGTGAAGGTTGGCAGCGACTATAGCGCTTCCAACAATGCTTTCGTAGCAGAGGAGATAGAGAAGATAAACAATCAGTTCCTCAATATGCGCAAGCAAGACCCTGGGAAGGCTGACCTTTCTTATATCTTGATAGGTCCTGGCAGGTGGGGCAGTTCCGACTCCTGGCTCGGTGTGCCAGTTAAGTGGCCTCACATCTCAGCCTCTAAACTGATAGTGGAAGAGATTCTGCCAAGCTATTTCGTTGACCCATCGCAGGGTACTCACTTCTTCCAGAATCTCACTTCCTTGGGAGTGGGTTATTTCACCATTGACGTAAACCACGATAAGGAGGGCAACCCTGTAAATGCTGACAATCGCAGCAGTTATGGCAATGCAGCCCTTGAGATTCTCAACCGTCAGTATCTTGACTCTCTGCCTGCTGTGAGCGAGACTAAGTATGTTCGCCACGTTCGTCTGCCTCATCCTTGCACCATCAAGATGGATGGCATGAAGCAGGAGGGTGTGGTAGTAATACAAAAGTAAACAAGAAAGCCATGTCTTAGCAATTGTCAGGACATGGCTTTCTTGTTTTGTATTTTCCCGTTTTTTAGGCTATGGAGTGCTCCTCCAGCCAAGCTTCATAGAAATCAGGCAGGTCAAGCAGTTGGTTGCCGTCTTTATCTATGAACAGCTGGGTAGTGCTACCTTTGCAGCAGAGGGCATTGTCGCGCTCTCTGTATATCTCATATTCAAAATCCAGACGAGCTCCACGCTTGTGCACATAGCGGGTGTGAATCACAGCGATGTCGTTCAAGCCGAGTGGAGCCAGACACTTCACCTGTATGTCGTATATGGGTGCAGGTGTGTTGTGCTCCAGCATCGTCTGGTAGTCTATGCCTGGGTAGTGACGGTTAAACGATTCCCTGCCGTCCTCGAAATACTTCACGTAGTTGCCGTGCCACACGCAGAGCATGGCGTCAATCTCCGAGAACTTTACCCTTATCTTGCAAGTATCTTCTAACATATCATATGTCTCTAACTTCTAAGTGGCTGGAAGCCACATTAACTCCTCTAACTCCTTTTAACTCCTAAAAAGTTGAGCTTATGCGAGACTTAAATTACTTAAACAGCTTATTGTCAACCGTTGCTCCGAGTTTGTAGTTTGAGAACACATACTCGGTATATGCTCCGCCCTTTTGGTTCAGGCGTATAGAGCGCATTTCCTGTGCCTTGCCGTCGATGGTGATTATGAATGACTGGAACATCAGTTTCTTGGTTGATGTAGGAGTGATGGTGAGTATCACATTGCTACCACTCTTAGCCATCTTCACGTCAGCATTCTTTGACAGGTCGGTCTTGCCACCATTGAATATTGCCTCAAGCACATCGTGGAATGTCTTGTAGCGAGTATCGGTAGCTGCATTGGTCTTTGCCTTCAGTGGACCTTTCTTCATGGTGAATGCATTACCATTCATTATCAGGGCATCTTTGCCGTTTACTATTGCCACCTTTCCGTCTTTCTTCACTTGCAGAGAACCAGCCACTACCTTATCCTTGGTAGAGCCACTCTTGTGTACTGTGCGAGTGGCTGTAGCTGTGAGCGAACTAACGTTGCCATACTTGGCAACTGCTTTCTTAAATTCTGCTGTCTGTCCGAATGCCACGCAAGTGCAGAGCATAAGGCAGAGTGTAAATACAATCTTTTTCATATTCCTTTTTATTTCAATATTTCATTATTTTTCACGATTTCATCGCAAGTAAACTTCGCCGTCATAGTCACTCCATGCAGTCCGTGGAGCATCAGACTCTGTCCTGTCAGGAACAGGTTTGGTATAGGGGTCTTGGGCGATAATATGGTGCCAAGCACATTGCTGTAGTCCTTACGCACACCATAGGCACTGCCGTATGGCGAGTTGTTGTAGGTGTAGTAGGTCAGTGGGGTAGAGGTGTAGCTGTGGTCTATCATGCCTCTCAGTCCAGGTATCACCTGCTCGGCAAGGTCAAGACACTGGTTGCTGATGTTATTCTTCATCTCCACATAGTCCTCACCTCGTTTGCCAGGAGTTTTGTTAGCCCAAGGCTCAATAAACTCCCATTTCATCGGAGTGAGGATGTCTATTACGTTGGCAAAGCCCGTTCCGTCTGTAGGCACAGGACAGCTTATCAGCACTCCCTTCACCTTTGGCTGTTCAGGCTCTACGGCTATGTTTGCCCACACATCGTCTGTGTCATAGACAAACTTGTTGTGGTTGAAGTAGGGCAGAGCCTCAGGCTTCAGTTTCAGTTGCAGGGTAAACATTCCGCAAGTGTTCTTCAGCGTAGTCATTCGCATACGGAAAATCTTCTTTATCAGTTTGCTCTCCTTCACCAGATTAACCGTTACTGATGGGTGGGCATCTGATATAAAGATGTCTCCTTCAAACTCTCTGCCGTCTCTGCATATTGCCTTGGTTATCTTGCCGTCTTCTTCCTTCAGCTCAGTCACATCGGCATTGCATATCACCTCGCCTCCGAGCGCCTTAATCTCTTCGAGCATGTGGTTTATCATCACATTGCCTTCGCCCTTCAGTCGCCAGCTGCTTTCTATAAAACTGCCGTTTCCGTGGGCAAAGGTGAAGAGGGGCAGGGTCTTCTTGCGCAGTTCCATCTTTATGCTTGCTCCGCTTATGATGCTGATGAGCAGTTTATTGTGAATGATGGAACAGAGATAGTCGTAAGCGTTAGTCTGTTGCAACCACTGCTCGTCAGTAGTCTGCAGCATCTCCACATATTTCTCCAGTCCCTCGCGTTCCTCAGGAAAATCCTTCGCCAGTTCGTTGACGAAGTTCTCATAGCCCTGAGCAAACCTGTATGTCTTGCCCATGATGGTTATCTCGTCAAAGCCCTTTGGGTCGAGCCTCTGCCAAGGCAGGTCGAGCAATCCCAGTTCCTTGAACGCATCGTGCAGGGGCTGTCCCTCGTCCAGTCCGCCTACGTAGTGCAGCCCTGTGTCCAGATAGCATCCCTTGCGCTTGTAGCTCTGCAAACAGCCTCCTGGCTGGAACTGCCGTTCCAACACCAGCACGCGCCTGCCCTGCCTGCCCAGAGTGATAGCACACTCCAAGCCACCCAGTCCGCTTCCTATTATGATAACATCATATTTCATGCACAATAGCATATTCAGGTGCAAAATTACAAAATAATCTTGACAAATACACCATATTATATAATGTTTTCTTCCACAGCTTTCTACTTTTTATGTTCTTTGAGTTCCCTTTCGATATTTACTGAATAGAGAATTTGTTCCCTGTAATAAACATCTCTAACTCTGGCAAGTGCATAGATAATTTGTCTGCGAGAATATCGTAAGGGTACCTAATTCCATCAAGTTTCAATTGTTTAGCAATCCTATACCAATCCAATATCTGAGTATCCGTAATGCTTTCAATGGCCGATTGATACCAATTTCTGTAAGAGTCCGTAATGACTGATTTATCCATTTTGTCCAAATGATACAAAATTTTGTTTATCTTTACGGAGAATGTATCTCCCACTCCGTAATCGATAACATTTTTTGCCTGACAGACTTCTTTTGTTGCTTCAAAGAGAATGCCCCATGCCCTTTCTGTTGTAATGTCTCTCCCTGTTGTTGAGAGAACCCAGATATATTCGTAAGGGGTAAGTTTGTCTCTATCAATAGTGTATGATCTGTCTTCACACAATCGCCTGATCACAAATGGGCGATTTCTTCCAACGGCTAAGTCTTCTTTATGTTCCAAAACATAAGAAAGAGGAAAATGCCTGATGACAGCCCATGCGCATTTTTCCTCATGATGCTGCTCCCACAAACCTAATATGACAGGCTCAAAAGACTCGTCCCACAAATCAAGTAATCGTGTGTATGCCCACTCACGATATGACTTTTCACGATGAAGGTGATGCATAATGACTTGCATCTGTTGCTCTTTGTCAAGTCCAACAAAACGCCGCCTCAATTCTTTCAAGGCGGCATTTTCTGTTTTCCTGTCTTCACTCTGTAAGTCTTTCAGTAGATACTTCAATGGAGTGTTCCATTGTTGAGGACTTCTCATTGCCTACTTATCATATTTAGTTAATTCATTTACATTTGAAAGTCGCCTTTCAAAATGCATAAAACTTTTGCTTTCGCAATTTCTTCTGCAAAACAGTTCTCCTGCCTTCAACAGGAAGTTCTTAAAGTGTTCGTCCTTTCTCGAGCGTATGATATCATCTGCCAATTTCCTTAGATTCATATTCTATCTAAGAAGTTTCGAATAGTCTTCTATCCTGACCTCTTTTGTATCAAGAAGGACGCCGTCCTTGATTTTAAATTTTCGCGCAATCATTTCTTTTTATTTGTTTTATTTGTTCAATAACTTTTATCCCTAACTCGTAAATCTTACTTTTAGAGAGTTTAATGTTTTTAATCTTCGTTACTAATTCTTCAGGTCGAATAAACTGCTCACCGTTTTTGAACTGAATATCGTAATCTACATAAGCCAAATGACGCCACGATTTATTTTTATCTTCCAAATTGCTATACTTCACATCCTTATCATCTCTAACATCCTTATCATCTCTAATTACTTTATCTATTTCCTCTAAGTTTTTTCCGTCGGGATGGATTTCAAGGACAATTCTCACAAATGGATTCTCATGTTCTTCTTTATTCCATATCCATAAATAATTAAGCATTACTGTTAGGTACAAATTAGGGCATTTTTCATATTGAAAATATACTAACTGATTATTATCATCATCGTTGATGGATTTGTAATATGGTTTTAACCCATCAACTTCAATCTTATTCAAAGATGATTTGTATTCTCTGATGATTCTTGAATAAAGACCTTGTATTTTACTAATGTATTCGAACTTTTTAGAGAAAAAGAGTAATTCATCATTTGTTGCTGACATATTTGTAACGTTTTTAATGTTTTGAATAAAATTTTTCAATATTAATAGATAAAAGGAGTTTGCTTCTGATAAATAGTTAGGAAGATTTTCCTTAACCTTATTAATATAATTGCTGTGAGTCCGATTTAAGCACTTACATCCATCTATCGAATCAATATCACCATAATTGTTAGATAAAGAAAGAACAATTACTTTTATATCTGTCCAGCCTTTCTCCTTTGTTGTTTTGACATATTGTTCTAAAGGATTATCATCTAAATTATGGAACACTTTATTCTCTATTATAATGGCTTTCTTGTCTTCCCCAAGAATTAGTAGGTCGATTCTGCCTTTTTCTTTCTTGTGGCTATTTTCTTTTTTGCTACTCTTATTTTCATCGTCTGTTTTTTCACCACCACCCTCTTTTTCTGTGCTTGATTCTTTTGTGGGATATTCACGTAATACACAAAAATTCTTCATCCATCCCTTTTTGACACCGATGAGTTCCTCTAAACTTCGAATGAATAAGTCTTTTAGTCCATGTTCTTCCTCTTCCAGTAAGAAGAATTGATAGAGATCACTCCATCGGTTTTCCAACTTGGTGCACCCCATAATGTCCAACAATGTTCTTTTCCATGTCGGCTTTTGTGGTATTTCGCTTTTATGCAGAGATAGCCACTCATCCAGTTTTGTAATACTCATTTCATTATGTTTTTAATTATTCGCTTGCAAATATAGCAATTGTTTTTGAATAATGCTGTCTTTATTCGGATATTTCTTCTTTTTGGGATAATAGAAACCAATTTAGCAACAGTTTTGTGCATTTCTGAATAACATAGGAAACTTTTTTAAAGGGGTATGTGCAGAACATGAGCCTTTCGGGTGTATTGTCTTCTGCTTTAGAGTGTGCTACAAACAAACGTTGCGTTGCTCCATCTTCAACAGTACACTCACTCATCCATTTCATTCCAAACAACTTTGCGGGATTATATTTATCCAAATGGTTGCCATCTATAAACGAATATAGTATAACCTGGAAATTGTCGAAGAAAGAATCTTTCAACAGTTCTTCGTCAAACACTACGTAGTAACAATACTTGAGTACATCGATATTCACATCTTCAGCATCAGGCAGATTTCTGAATAGTCCTTTCAGATACTCAAAATCTACCTCTTCATTTCCTTCTCTTTGCGTGATAACCAGAATTTTCGCATCAGGATTGCCACAACCAACATTCTTATTGGGGAACCTTTCGCCCAATCTTTTAAGTTCATCAGTATTTGCCATAACTCTTTCATTTTCATTATTTTTTGCAAAGGTATGGCATTGATATGCAACATGATTGCATATTTACAGGAATTATTTGTAGAAATCGCTCATTTGCTTGATGATGGAGGCTACATGCTCGCGAAAGGACTTGGGTGACAGCACTTCCAACTGGTCGCCATGAAGCAGAATCTCCTGAATGAAGTCGAACGTTGGGGCTATCTTGTACTCGAAGATGGCATAATCCCCGCCTGTCTCGACTTCCTGTTGACTGAGGTGCAATGGGAGAGAGCGGAGATAGTTGGGCTTCTCCCGATACGCTTTCAGCTGAATTGTCAACGGCTCTGCATCATGAGCCACGCCAAAGAAACCACGGAAATATTCCTCTGGTGAAAAGTCTTTCGGATATTTGAAGGTGTTTTCTGTAGTCTTTATCTTTTGGATGCGGTCAAGACCAAAACGTCGGATAATATTCGTGGATGGAACGTATGCCAACACATACCAGCGCCGCTTGAACATCTTTAGGCAGTAGGGATTTATCAGCAGATTGTCAAATCTCTCGCCAAAGAAGTCCTCATAGCAGATGGACAGTTGGCGGTTGTTCTGCATCGCATCCGTTATGGTGTCAAGATGGGTTCTCCCTGATGGTATGTCCTCCAATAGAATCCTGTCTTTGAGGTTCTTATTGCTTAGCAGGGTATTGCTTACGGAGAAAGAATCCAATAGCCATTGGTTGATAGAGTCTCTTTCGATAGCTTCAGGGTTGTCAATATAATAAAGGTTTACGCCTCTTTCACATTCAATGATGATACCGAACTGCATCAATATAGCACGACGATGATTATGGAATGTACGCAATTTCAAAGGCTGGTGCAGATCATTGATATACGCATTATCCCATTTGATGGCTATATCCTCAAATGAAATCTTGCCAGCATCATAGATTGTAGAAATGAGCCAAATGTATTTTGCGTACAGCCTGTCTGTCATAAAAGCCTTTCACTTTAACAGGTTCCTATTGCTATTCCCCTCCAACACCTGCATCTGCTGAATAGCAATCTGGTTCAGTTTCATGAGCCTTTCTCCTTGTGGAACACCATCATTGATAAGCACTGCATTGATATTCTCCATATTCGACAGGCATATCAGTTCGTTGATGGTGGCATAGTCACGGATATTGCCCTTCAAGTTTGGATTTGCCTCTCGCCATTGCTGGGCAGTCATTCCAAACATCGCCACATTCAGCACATCAGCTTCTTCTGCATAGATGATACTTGCTTGTGCCGGAGTGACCTCTTCTGGTATCAGATGGCTCTTGATAGCATCTGTATGG
>Ga0310691_10005046_pt1 | contig 14606 bp, 13 predicted proteins | sample 176DNAGHGlowgp2_FD_203887 | JGI IMG/M metagenome (GOLD analysis project Ga0310691, IMG submission 203887) | Sheep rumen microbial communities from Palmerston North, Manawatu-Wanganui, New Zealand - 1766 DNA GHGlow gp2 (v2) (version 2) | ecosystem: Host-associated > Mammals > Digestive system >... | reverse complement strand
ATAAAGTCTGCCATAGAGCAAAATTAATCGTTTATGGTGCAGAAAATAAAGGAATTTGTTAAGGCTCATTCTAACCTGTTTTCAAGATTCTATTATTTATTGATGAATAATAGGGTGAGTGGAGGACGTGGAAATTCCTTCAAGCACCATAATACTTTCATCCAGGGAATGAGACTGTCATTCTATGGTAGGGGTAATAGCGTGGTTATTGGCGGGGAAAGACCAGCTTCGCTTAGCAATTGTCACATAGTTATTCATGGGAACAACAATCGTGTCATCATTGAAGGTGGAGTCGGGGCTTCTGACTTGACTATCTATTGTGCAGATCAAGGGTGTATGGTTCACGTTAAGGAGGATACCCAGATAGCTGGCAAAACTGAGCTAGCTGTGATGGAAGGAACTAAGATTGAGGTTGGGTGTGACTGTCTGTTCTCGGCCAATATAACCCTGAGAGCTGGTGATAGTCACAGTGTGATTGATGCAGAGACAGGAACGCGACTCAACAAAAGCAAGGATATTATCATTGGTGACCATGTTTGGATTGGTAATACTGTGATTGTTACTAAGGGTACAGTAATTAGCAATAATTCGGTTGTGGCCACAGGATCTGTTGTAACAGGAAAGATTTTTTATCCAAATTCGGCGATAGGAGGTAATCCAGCAAAAGTTGTGAAAGAAGGGATATCGTGGAAAGCAGAGAAAATATAGTAACAATGAAAAATATAGTAGTTTCGGCAGCAAGCCTGAGAATGGGAGGTGCTGTAACCATTTATAATCAGTTCATAGAGCACCTAAAAGAGGAGGTGTCTGATAATCAGTTCTTTATTTTGGTGAATAAGGTTTTGCGACAGCCACATATTGCTGGCGTTCGTTATTATGTTATCGACATAGAAGCAAGAAATAAGAGAAATTGGTTTGATAATCAAGGTTGCAAAGAAATTTTGCTGCAAGAAGGATTTAAAGCTGATGCTGTAATCTCATTGCAGAATACCGCTGTGCGCTGTCTGCATGGGTTACCTCAGATAGTCTATTACCACCAGCCTCTTCCATTCTTTAAAAAGGAATGGAATCCCTTCAAGAGGGATGAGCGCAGTAAGTTTCTTTACAAACATTTCTATTTACATTTCGTAAAAAAGTCAATGGATGAAAACGTGCAATTCGTTGTCCAGACAGAGTTCCTAAAGCGAGGGTTGGTACAACGTTTGGGTATAGATGATTCGCGTGTTCATGTTTGCTTCCCAGATGTGGAACTTCCCGATGCGGATTCCATAGAGCCATATCCCTTCCCTGAGAACACATGCAATCTAATCTTCCCGTCACTCTATTCACCTCATAAATCGCATATAGTACTACTGAAAGCACTTACGCTATTGAAGCAAAAAATTGATATCAGTAAGTTGAGGTTGTATATTACGGTGAGTAAGGAGGAGGCTCCTGCATTGTATGAATATGCAGATAAGAATGGTTTGTCAGAGAACGTGATTTTTATGGGTAAGATTCCATATAAGGAAACTCTGAGATTGTATAAATCAGCGAATGCTTTACTTTTCCCGAGTACCATTGAGACTCTTGGGCTACCTCTCGTGGAGGCGGCATCATTTGGTTTGAAGATTATAGCCCCTGATGTTGATTATGCACATGAGGTGTTAGAGGACTATGAGGGTGTTCAGTATGTTAAAGCAGATGATGCTGAAGAGTGGGGGAGCGCAATAAGGTATCTATTAGAGCATGATAAAAAAACATTCCCTTCATATCGGCCAAAGAAAGTAAAAGGTTGGAAAGAGTTCTTCGCTATGGTTTAGATGATAACACATGAAAGATCAATTGTTTTTAAACATTATCCGTGTAACAGCTATGATTGGTGTTGTTGCCGACCATTATTTACAGATGACAGGTTATGATAAACTGATTAACACTGGATTATATTGGGGGGGGGTAAGCGTTGCGGTATTCTTTTCATTATCAGCCTATTTGTTTGGTGAGAAGTGGAGGGGATTAGATAATAGAGGATTTGAGGTTCTGCCCTTCTTGAAGAAAAGGTTCTTGCGTATCTACATTCCCTTATGGGTTTCGCTGTTTTTTATCATTGCTTTGGAATGGTATGTGCATCATCCTCTGGATGTACAAATGGTTGTATTCAACTTTCTGGGACTATCATGGGCGAGGCCATTTACGTGGGCAGGACATTTATGGTACATTACGATGATAGTCATCCTCTACACCGCTTTCTTGCTTTTGTCGCGCATGAGATTGGACAGAATACCAGTATGGCTTTGGTCGCTTTCTTTCATTGCTCTTTCTGTGATGATGATTTGCATGCCTGACATGTTTAATTCCGTTTCTAAAGTGACGATACCGCATACTTTATTCTTTGCTGCAATGGTGTTTAGTGTGGGAGATAAGCTGTTGAGGTTTTGTGTGGAGCACAAGTATCAAATTGGAGTTATAACTGTAATATTTTTCTTTGGCTCTTGGTGCCTTCATTTAGATGGTCTGTTTCAAGCATACACAGGGATAGCCACTGTGTTGAACTCCACAACAGGTTTATTGCTTTTCTATGCAATGGCTTCTATAATAAGGTCAAAAGGAACTGCGATTATTGGATGGCTGTCTGGTATCAGTTATGAGTTGTACCTGATTCATTTGACGGCAATCATGTTCGTAAGAGTGTTACTCTCAGATTGTCACCCTCTCATGTTCTATAGCTTGAGCCTGATTGTGATTTTGATTAGTTCTGCTTCGCTACATTATGTTAGTGAAAAGATTTCGAATGTACTAACACATAAATAAATATGTTAGATATATCTGCAATAGTCTTCACATACAATGAGGAAATGTTTAGGATTGGAGCGTAAATGTTAAAAAAATAGATGAAAGTTGAAATTCCTTGTCTTTTTATTTTGTCGGCATTTTTTTTTTGTTGATATTTGCACAGTCTTTTAATCAACATAAGTGCGTGCTTTGTAACGTGCTTGTGTAAATGCTTAATATTATGCTGAGTAAAAAAGATGCTATCCGATACGTGATAAATCATCCTACGGGTGATGTGGCCCTACTTGAAGATGTTATTGGGACCGAACGTTTGAAGGAGTTTGAATACTTAGGGTATATTAAAAATGGTATTTCGCATGATCGAGAGACCTACGGAATCGCCGGCACCATTCGTAAAGACTATCATTGTTTTTATGAAAAACCAAGCTTCTTTGCTGTTCTGCCGAGTATTATTTTTGGTGGAATGGCTAAACTGTTTTCATAAAGTGCTTTTCAAATGGCTTGTTATGTTCTGTGGATTCCAAGCTTAGAGCCGAGTTTGGTCTTGCGGAAGACAAAAATCGAGAACTATAATATTGCAGATGAGGGTGTTACTGTGATTGATGCAGAAATCAATCCAGAATCGTATCAGATTACAATAACCTATCAATACGAGGGGACTGACCAAAGGATTCTTCTAACTCCTTTTAAACCATGTCAGGGATGTTTCTTGTATTATTGCCTTGATTCAAGAACAGAAGCAGAGTCAACTTTGGCACGGACGCTTGATGTGAAATTTCATGCAGGATTATATCATGCCATAAAATGCTTCTATCATCAACATACTCATCATGCCCCAGAAGAGGATTCTATCCTTCATGCGCGTTTTTTCTGTGACGAGAACGAGTATTTTTCTGCGAATCAAAGTGATGCAGATTACTATATAGAAGAATATTTCACGAAATTCTCTATTCTGAATAATCATATTGATGATTGTCTAGAGCAAATAGCGGAGAAGGAAAATACAGAATGGGAAAAAGTTGTATATTATTTACCGATTTATTCCGCGTATAAGAGGTTAATAGAGACTCTATGTAGATATGAAGGCGAATATCTTTATTATCAAAGCCTTCGTCAGAGTGTGTCTAACATCTTAAAAAACGCTTCTGAGTATGATAAAAAAGTCGCTTCAATTGACAGGGAAATACGCATTAAATGGCGTCGCATTGAAAGTGCATTCAACCATACATCGTCTATAATAGGAACAAATATTTCAACGGTGGGATTGATTGTTGGTGTGATTGGTATTATCCTATCTGTGGTTGCCACATGTCGTGACAATAGCGAAGCTCGTTTGGGAACTGTGCAAGATGAGTCGTATCTTATTCATCAAGAGGTAAAAAACATTCAGCACTATCAAGAGAAACTGTTTCAATCTATTGATGGGAACCAGGTGACGATGGATAGTATTGCTAATGGAATGATTAGAGTAGGCACTGTCATAAAGGATTTGGAGCAGCAACAAAAAGAACTTTCGCGCCAAGTGTTGCAGAGATTGCGACGTTAGTAGGTTGGCTTTATAGATGCTACATGATTTGCGATGTGCTGTACATCACATATATTTGTCGTATAGGTATTCAGAAATGAAGTATGAGTGAATTATCAATTTCAGCTATAGTCCTCACATATAATGAGGAGATTCATATTCGTCGCTGTTTGGAGAATGCGTTCCGAGTAGTAAAGGAGGTCTTTGTGATAGACTCGTTCTCCACGGACAGGACAGTGAAGATTGCAAGGGAGATGGGGGCTATTGTTCTCCAGAATAAGTGGACAAACTATGCGACTCAGTTTAACTGGGGGCTGGACAATGCACCAATAAAGACTAAGTGGGTGCTTCGCTTTGATGCAGATGAGTATCTGGAGGATGACCTCATAGAGGAAATCCAAAAGAAGCTCCCCAACGAGCCGGAAGAAGTGACGGGTATAGAATTTCATCTGAAGGTTAAGTTCATGGACAAATACATGCGTCATGCCTCTCCCTCTGTAGTGTTGATGCGCTTGTTCCGCTATGGTATCGGGCGTAGCGAGGTGCGACTGATGGATGAGCACATCGTGCTTTCAAAGGGCATTAGCAAGACATACGATGGGGCGTTCGTTGATCATAACCAGAACAACATCACCTGGTGGGCACAGAAGCATATCGGGTATGCTAAGCGTGAAGCTGCAGACCTGCTGAACATCGAGTATGATTTCTCAGAAGCTTCAGGCAAAGATCATGTGGAAGGGCAGGCGGGGGCCAAGCGTGACCTGAAGAACCGATATGCTGCCAAACCGCTGTTCCTTCGTTCCTTTGTGTATTTCTTATATCGCTATTTCTTTAAGCGCGGTTTCCTCGATGGCAAGGAAGGATTCCTATGGTGCTTCATGCAGGGTTGGTGGTATCGTACGCTTGTCGATATTCAAGTGTATCAAATCAAGCGCGAATGCCATAATGACAAGGCAGAGATACAAAGGTATCTGAAGGATCAGTTTGGTATCACTTTCTAGATTAATTGCTTAGTAGCTTAGTAGGTTATGAGCTTAGTAGGTTAGTAGGTTAAATGCTTTGTGGGTTAATAATGAAACGAGTTTTAATTCATACATTGATTTTTTCTCCGGACGGGGTATCAACGGCATATCTGTATAACGATATTGCGTTGAGGCTGCAGGAACGGGGATATGAGGTGGTGGTGCTGACAACAACACCGCACTTCAACATCGTGCCTGAACAGGTGGAGAAGCAGCCCATGCGCTGGAAGGTGTGGGGCTTCTGCAAGGTGAGTAAGTTCCATGGCATGACGGTGCTGCACGTGCCGCAGAAGAAGTTCAAGAGCACGCTGTTGCGACTGCTGGGATTCGTGTACTGGCACATTGTATCGTTTTTCATCGGATTGACAGTGAGACATGTGGATCTTATTCTTTCTCCGTCGCCGCCACTGACTGTAGGATGGATGAACCTCGGGTTGGCCAAGCTCAAGAGCTGTAAGGTTATCTATAATGTGCAGGAGATTTATCCGGACATCTTGAAACTGAAGGGGGGCTTTGTGCAGAAATTCCTGAGTTGGATGGAGCATAAGGTGTATAACGGCTCGGATGCCGTGACGACGATAGACCAGATCTTCTATGACACCATTGAGCCAAGGTTTGTTGATAAGAGCAAGTTGCACATTATCCCGAACTTTGTGGATACGACGCTCTATAGAGCGCTCGAAGTTCAAGAGTTTAATAGTTTAAGAGTTCAAGGGAAATGGGATGATAAACTATTTCCGAATACGGATAGTATTAAACTGCTGTATGCTGGTAATATCGGCCATGCACAATCGTGGGAGCCGCTGATAGAGTTGGCAGACAAGACACGTGACTTGAATGTGGAGTATATCGTTATTGGCGAGGGTGCAAAGAGAGGTTATGTGGAGGAAGAGATTCAGAAGCGTAATTTAAAGAAACTTCATCTGCTGCCTTATCAGCCTCGTGAGTTGATGCCGGCTATCCTTTCGTATTCTGATGCGTCATTTATCTTTATGGCACCGGAAATGGATGGAGATGGTTTCCCGTCTAAGGTTTACACTATTATGGCTTGCGAAAGACCGCTTCTTGTGTTATCTGGGGAGAACACACCTATTGTTAACTTCCTTAAGGATAAAGGCTGTGCTAAGCTCATTACAGAAAAGAACTTTGACAAGAAGGTGAATGAAATGGTGGAGTGGTTACGAAATGTGACTAAAGAGGAGCTTTCTATGATGGGTAAAAAGGGATTGGCGGAAATCCAAGCTAAGTACACCAAGGAAATAGTTACAGATATGTACTCTAACCTAGTTGATAGTTTAGTGTTGAAAGTTTAAAGACTGTTTAAGAGTTTAAAAGTTTAAGAGCAGTGAACAATAATCAGCAGGCATTTTTTGCTCTCGTGAGGGCGGGACTGTTTCCGGTTCATGGTGAAAGGTTCATGGTTAATGATTCCTTTTTTCGCAATGTGGACTGGGAAAAGGTATATCAGTTGGCTCAAGAACAGTCATTACAAGGACTTGTGCTACAAGGAATTGAAGAGCTAAGAGCTAAGGACTTAGAACTAAGAGTTCCTCAGTCGTTGTTGCTGCAATGGATTGGTGAAGTGCAGATGATAGAACAGCAAAATAAGACACTGAATGCTTTCATTAGCTCGTTAGCAAAAAAGTTTGAAAATGAAGATGTAAGAGGGCTTGTGGTAAAAGGACAAGGAGTTGCACAATGTTATGAAAGACCTTTTGGGCGTGTAAGTGGTGATGTTGATTTAATTCTCGATGAAGAGAATTATCAGCGAGGGAAGTTTGTGTTATCAAAAATGGCATCTCTTGAGCATGAGGAGAATCTTTTTGATAAACATTATTCTGCTGAAGTTGACGGATTCGTTGTAGAGCTTCATGGCACTATGCGAGGAATGTTAACAAAGAAAGCAGATGATTTTATGGATGCTCTGCAAGCGGATTTGTTCAAAAACAATCGCTTCAGAGAATGGAATAACGATGGAACCGTTGTAAAGTTGCCATGTCCTGATGATGATGTACTCTTTGTATTTACTCATATACTGAAGCATTTCTTTAATTATGGAATAGGACTGCGGCAAGTCTGTGACTGGTGTAGGCTGGTATATACTTACCAGGATTCACTGAACTATGGGTCGTTGGAGTCAAGGTTGTGCAAGATGGGACTAATGACCGAATGGAAAGTATTTGGAGTTTTGGCAGTAGAATACCTTGGTTACCCGAAGGGTTCTATGCCATTCCTTGAGAGTTCAAGTGTTCAAGAGTTTAAGAAGTTTAAGAAGAAAGCAGACAGAGGGTTAGCCTTTATTCTTGAAACAGGCAACTTTGGACATAATAGAGATAATAGTTACTATAATAATACCAATGTTATTGTTCGTGGTGTTATATCATTATGGCGTCATACCTGTGACAGCGTTAAACATTCCTTCATCTTCCCAGTAGATTCAATAAAAATATGGTGCAGAGTGTTTATTAATGGTATTGGCGATGCAGTAAAATAAGAAATAGAAGAAAACAATGAAGATATTAATAACAGGAATCCACGGATTTGTGGGTTCGAATTTAGTAGAGGCTCTTAAAAAGGAGCACACGATATATGGATTGGATATTATCAATTCTAAGAAAGAAGGAATAAAATTCACTTTTTCTTGGGATGATTTAGATAAAGACGGAATGATTCCAGAGGTGGATGCCATTATCCACTTGGCTGGTAAGGCGCACGATGTGAAGTCTGATGGAAGAGGTCAGAAGGAAGAGTATATGAGAATTAACTGCGGTCTGACGCAGAAGATATTCGACTGGTATCTGGCGCATCCGACAGCGAAGAAGTTTATACAGTTCTCTACGGTGAAGAGTGCGGCAGATAGGGTAGAAGGTGAGTTCTTGACAGAGGATTGCATCCCTACACCTGTAGGCCCTTATGGTGAATCGAAGATTGCGGCAGAGAACTATATCATAGAGAAGTTCGCACCGGAGGCACTGAAGCGTCCATTCCACAACTTTACGGACGTAGATGCCGTGGTGGACGGCAAGCAGGTGTACATCATGCGTCCGTGTATGATACACGGGCCCGGCAACAAGGGTAATCTGAACTTGTTGTATGGTGTGGTGAGCAAAGGAATTCCCTGGCCACTGGGTGCCTTTGAGAACAGGCGTTCGTTCACGAGCATCGGTAACCTGCAGGAGGTTATCAAGGGTCTCCTGACCAAGGATGCCCCCAGCGGCATCTATCACATGGGTGATGATGAAGCACTATCCACCAACGAACTGATAGAGGTGATATGCAGTGCCCTGGGTAAGAAGGCGCATATCTGGAACATCCCCCGCGGCCTGATGAACAGCGTAGCAAAGATTGGTGATGTGCTGCACTTGCCTCTGAATACCCAGCGCATGCAGAAACTGACGGAGAACTACGTGGTATCGAATGCAAAGATCAAAGCTGCATTGGGCATAAAGGAGATGCCGGTGCGGGCGAAAGATGGGCTGAAGGAGACTATTAAGAGCTTCACGAAGAGATAGTTGAGAGTGGAGTGTTTAGAGTTTAAAGTCAGTTTAAAGAGTTTAAGGAGTTTAAGCGAACATCGAAAGACGCGAAAAGGACGAAAAGAATTGGAACAAAAACAGGAAAAACTCCTTTCAAGAGTATAAGTCTTACAGACTATTGCAGTAGCTCAAACCACAAGTCCATTGTGAGCGAGCTCCCATTTCCTCATGTTTTAAACTCCTGCACCTTCTTAACGTCAGGTTAATACTCTTGGAAGGCAAAAACATCGGTTCGGGGCAAATATGATTCATGGTTCTTGGACGAGCCAAGCGACAAAGTCGATTACATGATTATGATAGACTCAGCATTAGAAGAAAGATTACAATCTTTTATTGAGTGTGAAGGAAAGTCATGCTCTTTCGATCCTGAATTGATAACACCAGAGTATGTGTATAGGATGTGGGGAGGCCGCGTTGCGATAGATGAAATCGCAACGGGACTCACGGAACTACGGAGGAATGGATTCATGGAGCTGAGGACATGAAGAAATAAAAATAAATATAATACTCATCGGAGAATGAGTTAGATTAATCATTATTAACTTAAAAACTGGTTTTTATAACTTTATGTTTGATTTCCGTTTTTAGGCACGCCTGGCGGGATGCTAGGTAGTGCCCGTCCTGAGGAGGACGCTAAAGATACTGGAGATTTTGACGGGTAGTCTATCTGTGGTGATGGCAATCTTTCATGTATGTGTTCCTCTTTGTGATCCGTCCACCGTAGGGTCGTATTTGATACACGTACTAAAGAACTTGATCTTCAGGTAGGAACGACCGAAAGATTGGATTGATTGTGTTGTAGAAATACTACAGCTATTCTGTTTCATCATTGCGGTATTGTCAGTATGCGGTATCTGCCTGCCGGTTCTGGTGGTGAACGTTGCAACCATCATTTCTATGACGCTGCTCCTAGCTACTTAGTAGCCTACGCTACTTTAATAAAGATTAGTCGAGGGTGACTATTTCTGCGGTGGTTCTACCTCTTCCCATTCCGAACAGAGAAGTAAAACCCGTGAGAGCCGATGGTACTGCAAAACAATGTGGGAGAGTAGGAAATCGCCCGCTTTTTGAAAATTGATTATGACTCAGGACGAAGGGTGGATGGTAAAATACAATGAGGTAATCAAATTCATTCTAAGCAATCATCTGAAGCCATCGCGACACAGAATTGAGGAGCATGATATGCTGAACTGGGTGAAGGCGAATAGGAAGAGGATGAATGGTGAAGAAATGAAGGAGCCGAGGCAGGGGATGTTCAGGGAGTTGCTTGAACTGTTCGTAGAGAATAAACATGTTAACCAGTGGAAGTAGGAGATATTATGGAAGATATAGAATGGCTTGACAAATTAAAGTCGCAGATTATCGAGGCAAGGGATAAGGAAAACTTCGATGATTTGATAAAATGCTATCAGAATAACCTACTGAGAGCTGGTTTTGTAATGGCATGGCTTATGTTGGTGGAGTCGTTAAAACGTAAAATAGTTGCACTTGCCGACAAAGAGGTGAAGGTGGCGAAAGAGGCTCTGTCTACGATCGAGGGGACAGAGAAGGCTATGCACTCTAATGACGAAGTGATTTGGAAAGGTGCTGCCAAATGTGACCTGATTACGAAGGAGGAAGAGAGTGTAATTGAACTGCTATGGAAGAAACGTTGCATCATGTCGCATCCTTATATGCCAAATGTGAAAGAGATCGACTTGCGCTATATGCTGGAGAATCTGGTTTCTATATCACTAGCAAAAACTGTGATGTGGTCTCAGACTATGATACAAGATTTCTTTGATGACATCAAGAATAGTGTTTTTATTATACCTAATACTGATGAAGGTAGAAGGGAATACGCTAATAACATACTAACTTTGATTCCAAAGAAAAACTGGCCTTTCTTCTGGAAAACATTGTTTTTTGAATACAGTATAAGTATTGGCACTGGAAAAAGAAAGCAGACAGCATTCATGAAACTATTAGCTGCGATGTTTATAACCATGCCTGATGTTGATATCAACGATCCGAAATTTACTCTTGAAAAACAACTTAAGGGGTACTGTGCTGTTTGTTGGCGAGTATTCAGCACGAGATCAACATGGAAAAAACTGAATAAAGAATATCAAGGGCAATTATTCAGATTTTTGGAAGACAATAAGAATGAGTCAAACAAGGTTCTGGAATACGCATCGAGGTTGGTAAAGAAGATAGACGATCTTGATGAAGAGAATCTGAATTGTTACAATGCTTGTCTGAAGGAATATGATGTATTTGACGTAGAAAGATACTATGTCAATAAAGACGATTTCCTTGATAGAGTCTACGAAGAAAAAATATCAGGCTGGCAATTTGGTGAGCATGGCCAATTTGTGGAATGGATGAAATCTATGACAGAGGAGAAAATTTCAGACTATACTTCGGAACAAATAAGACGCCTAGGTTCTTTTATGCAGTTGAGTTGTTGGAACGGTACTTTTAAGGCGCAGGATTTTGTGAGGTATTATTATGGAGATTGGATTAACCATATTGATTTTGTTAAAGGATTCTTGATTGAGAACTGTACAGATGCTGATGGTAATCTTAAATTGGATATTCAGAAAATGGAATACTCGTTCAAGATATTGAGCCACTTGAATGAGGAGCAAAGACTGGAGGTTATAGCAGAGATAGACAAACTGCCAAATGGGAAGCCAAATAATGATTCAGATGAATGTTATTTCATAAGACATGGTATGGCTAAGAAATATAATGAGGATTCACGAGAAGGAATGGCCTTCAAAAAGATCGTTGATAAATACTGTTTGGCTGATAGCAAATAGCAAGTCATGAAAACACTTACTGTAGACATACTGAAGATCGCTTTTAGAAAGCTGTTGAGTGCCACGTACTACGACAAAACGGACATGGTGATGAGGCATCGTGTGGCTACGTTTGCAAGAGACATTTCAAATGAGGCCGATGAAGAGCGTGTTTTTGAGGAACTTCTGGGTGTTGCAGAAGGCAAGAACGAGGAGTTGCTACAAAAATGGCTACAAGAAATGTCATTATTATTATACCCCAAAAAGGTGTCAAGTGCAGAGGAGAGTGAAGATAATCATGTTATTACCAATGTACCACCACACCAGATGATAGTTGAGAGGCTTCTGGTAAAAGCAGATATTCCCGTGGAGCTCTGTGTTCTTGATGTTGCTTGGCTTCTGCTTTATGGTTATCAGGTGGATAGCAAGTTGTATGACCATAGCTTTGGTAACCGAATGGATCTGATACCCAATGATAGCGGTGTGCGCATTGGTAATGCTCTGTTTAGAAAGTATCAGAACCAATACAAGGCATGGTGGGAGAACGGAATTAGGGCAGCAAACCAACATCTGAAGGAAAAGGAGAATGTGACAATTATAAACTTTGACATAAGCAATTGTTATCATTCCATTGATTTTAACTTCGATGAGTTTCTGACCTACTATGATACGAATTGGCCTGATGACAAACTCCGTGAAGATTTGTTGACTCAGGTGATTATTAGAATTTATCAACGGTATTGGAAAATTACACAGGATGCAGATATTGATGTTTTTAGAGGATACAACGAAGGCAAACATCCAATGCCATTGAGTTTAATGAGTGCACATGTGTTGGCCAATTGGTATCTTAGCCCACTTGATAAATATATAACCACCCAGATAAAGCCCTATTATTTTGGCCGCTATGTGGATGACTGCATGGTGGTGGTTAAAACTCAATCTATTGATAGCTCGTTGGAAAAGAGTATCGAAAAAGAGTTATCTGGTCTGATAGCTTTTCTGGCAGGGAAAGCATCCTTTGCGATAGTTGGAGGGGAGTATGACAGACTTAGGACTTTTGAATTGCAGCGGGACAAACTATTTGTATACCGTTTTGACTGCTTATTGCCACAGTCAACGCTTGATGAGTTTGTGCAGGGGCAAATGGAACGAAGCAGTGAGTTCCGTTTCTTAACTGACGATGCTGATACGGGAAATGTAAACTTAGAGTTTGTCACCTTGGTGAATACGCTTGATGCAGAAGAAGAGCCTGGTCGAAGATTTAATATTCTGGAAGAGAATAAGTATAAGTTGGCAGTATATTTGGCTAAGTTGGCTTCAAAATTGGCTAAGTATGGGGAGGCATACGATCATTATGATGAAGTGGAGAAGGTGTTTCGTTATTTCACAGAAGGTCACTTAATAAAACATTATCAATTATGGGAACGCTTGATGACGGTGTTTGTGCTGGCTGGGAGAAATGACTATGTTACTGAATTTGTAAAAGATGCCAAAAGACAGATTGAACTGTTAGTGCCAGATAAAGGACTGTTTGGTGAAGATAAGATGGAAGGAATGTCTTGTTTAGTGAATAGCCTACAATCTCACTTAGAACAGTCTTGGAATATGGCACTTAGTCTGCACAGGGATACCCAAGAAGTTGATTTTGTTTATCTAAACACCTTTATGGTGAGGATGCACTATAACCAACTGCCCTTACAGGAATTTGCGACTCTCTTTAATTCTGAAGGTGTAAGGGTGACTATGGATAAAATTGTACTACGTGAGGAGTTGTTCAAATATAGATGGATGCCTTATTATGTGAAGTATTATGCCATTGTCAGTGCATTAAGCATTGGCGAGGTGTACCGGGCTGACGTTTATAAGCATGCATTTGCAATATATACTGCCTTGAACCATATAGGCCATAGCTTTGATTGGATGGCATTTTGCCGACCGCCACAGAAAGATGAAGTGACGGAATTCAATGTGGATTTTGCTTGGGGACCTCTTTATGATGACAAGCGAACGGTATCTGTTGTTGAAATGGATATTGATGATAAGGACGCAGTGGATGTCATTGATAAGTACGGTTTGGTAGATACTGGCAAAATAGCTGTGTTTGACAATATACTTGACCAGATAACCAAGATTTACAAAACTGATATTTTCATTTTACAAGAATTGGCTTTGCCAATATATGAACTGATGGGTTATTGCCTTTATGCGGCTAAACATGAGGTGGCTTTCGTATCGGGAATGGAATATGTGGTTAAGAATGATACGGTTTACAACTATGTGATAACCTGCCTGCCTATAACGCTCTATGGTCAGAGAGATGCAGTGCCAGTGATAAGACTGAAGAACCACTATGCGCCTGAGGAGATAGACAAAATAGTAAATGAGAAGGGGAAAAAGATACCGTGTTCTGCGCAAGTCTGGCAGAATCTGTACCATTGGCATGGGCATGTGTTTACCAGTTATTATTGTTTTGAACTGGCCAGTGTTAAAGAACGGTCGTTCTTCTATTCAAATATAGATGCGATGTACTGTCCTGTTTTTAACAAGGATACCTATTATTTCAACAATATTGCAGAATCAATGGCTCGCGATATGCACTGCTACTTCATCCTTAGCAATGTATCGCATTATGGTGATAGTAGAGTGACGATGCCAGGACCTCATATGAAAATGAATCTGCTGAAAGTGAAAGGTGGAAACACTATTGACAATAAGGCTGTTGTGTTGTCTGCTACGCTTGACATTAATGGGTTAAGAGCATTCCAGAAGAAGTCACTTGATGAACAGAAAACTGATGGCCGTTTTAAGAAAACTCCGCCAGATTACGATAAAGCCAAGGTAGATATAAGGGTACACAATAGATTCATATATCAGTATACAGACTGGAATGATGCTTGTGTGGCTAACATTGTTGAGATTGGGATGAGATATTGAAATAAGGAGAAGGAGATGGAATTAAGAAGAT
>Ga0310691_10005043_pt1 | contig 14615 bp, 13 predicted proteins | sample 176DNAGHGlowgp2_FD_203887 | JGI IMG/M metagenome (GOLD analysis project Ga0310691, IMG submission 203887) | Sheep rumen microbial communities from Palmerston North, Manawatu-Wanganui, New Zealand - 1766 DNA GHGlow gp2 (v2) (version 2) | ecosystem: Host-associated > Mammals > Digestive system >... | reverse complement strand
TCAAAACCATCAATAGAATTAAGAAAAGTAGCTGATAATAAACTATATGATGGAACATGGTATAGTGGAGATATTGAAGCAACATTTAAATCAACAGATTATAGTGCAAAAGGAATAGAAGGATCAGGAATAGATTATTATGAAGTATCTAGTGATGGTGTAAACTTTACTAGAATAGGTGGTAAGAGTGAAGTATTAACTCAAGAAGGGGATTATACAAGATATGTAAGAGCAGTAGATAAGAATGGAAATATTAGTGATCCTAATTCATATTCATTTAAAATAGATAAAACACCACCAACATGTAGTTGGACAGGTGAATCTACTGATTGGCAACCTAATCTAAACTTACCTGAAGAAGATAGAGTAGATTCTAGAACTATTGTAGCTACATGTAGTGATGCAGTAAGTGATTGTATGCAAATATCTAAAATTAAATCTAAAACATATGTAGATAGTATTAAATCTGAACATTTATCTTACATTATGTTTGACTTAGCAGGAAACTATACTGACTGTAATAAAGATGTTAATGTTTATATAGATAAAACACCACCAGTAATTACAGCAAAAACAGCACCATTACCAAGAAACAATGATACAACATATCAATTTGTTGATAATGTAAATATATCTGATGAACATAGTGGTGTTGTATCTGAAACACTAACATGTGATCCAGCTTTAGCAAGAGGAACAGGTAAGTATAATGTAACATGTGAAGTATATGATAATATGGGACTTAAAAATACAGTTACATTTGAAGCAAGACATCAATATACAGTTAATGGCTATAGTATAACATCAGGAAGTATATGTGGTACACATTCTTGTAATGAACATTGGTATGATTGGGAAAATTGTCAAGATGGATTTGATGGTGATACAGCTGGTAATACATGTTCTTGTGATTGTGATGGTGAAACATCTCGTATACCAAGTTGTTCAGTAAGTGGGCATACATGTAAAGTTACTAGTGATACTTGTGAGAGCTCATGTACTGTGTATACTTGTACTGATTCAGCACGACATGCAGATGGTTCAGTAACAAGTAGATATGATAACGTATGTTATTATAATTAGAATAGAGGGTTAATATGAAGAAAATAGTATTAGTATTTGTAACTATGATAATTTTAGTTTTAATATTAGTTGCTTTAGTGCTTTTAAATCTAAAAAAAGATGATGATGAAGAGAATTCTAAAAAAGATAAGGCAACATATTATTATTGTTCAAAAGAAACAAATATAAATAAATATTTAAATAGTTATGAGATTAAAAAAATATATTATGATAAGAATAGTAATATAACTAAAGTAGAAGAAAGTAAAGAATATAATCCTCTTGATGATATAGAATATAATGCAATAAAATCTTATTTTCCAGATTGTAAAGATGTTTATAGTCAAGAAAAGAAGATAATTTGTGATTCTACTGATAATTCAGATGATGTTGGAAAAAATATTGATAGTTATATTAATGAAATTAAAAGTGAATTTAAATGTGAATTAAGAGATATGTAAAATTATCTCTTTTTCTTTTATTTCTTTTTCTTTTATTATATAATTTAATTAAAGGTGATATTATGTATGTAAATAATAAAATATTAGTAGGTAAGAATGATAAAAAGGAAGTATATTTACTTCCTAATATGGCTAATCGTCATGGTTTGATAACAGGAGCATCTGGAACAGGAAAAACTGTAACTTTAAAAGTAATGGCAGAAAGCTTTAGTGATTGTGGTATACCTGTATTTATGGTAGATGTTAAGGGTGATTTAGCTGGTACTGCATTTATGGGTGTGGAAAACGAAAATGTATCTTCACGTGTAGAAAAACTAAAACTAGATGGTTTTAAGTATGATAGATATCCTTGTGTATTTTTAGATACTTATGGCAAAAATGGTCATCCTGTTAGAACTACAGTTCAAAATATGGGACATAGATTAATATCTAAGATGTTAAATTTATCAGATACTCAAGATTCTGTTTTAGCTATAGTATTTAAGATAGCTAAGGATGAAAATAAACCATTAAATGATTTAGAAGATTTACAATCAATGTTAAATTATGTATCACAGAATAAAAATAAATATACTGATAATTATGGTAGTATTGCTACTCAAAGTATAGGTACTATTCAAAGAAATGTAATAGAATTTATGGATAAAGTAGAAGATAATTTTTTTGGAACTCCATCGTTTGATTATAATCATTTAATTAATACATCTTTAGAGACCGGTAAGGGAAGAATTAGTATATTAGATGCTCAAGTATTATTTAATTATCCTGATTCATATGTTTCAATGGTATTATGGGTATTAAATAGTTTATATGATAATTTACCAGAAGTAGGGGATTTAGATAAACCAAAAATAGTATTCTTCTTTGATGAAGCTCATCTATTATTTAATAATATGCCTAAAGCTGTTGTAGATCATGTAATTCAAGTAGTTAAGTTAATTAGATCTAAAGGTGTTGGATTGTACTTTATTTCTCAAAGTCCTTCTGATATACCTAATGAAGTATTAAGCCAATTAGGCAATAAAGTTCAACACGCTTTAAGAGCATATACTCCTAGTGAACAAAAAGCTATTAAAGCAGCAGCTGATGGTTTTAGAACTAATCCAGAATTTGATACTAAAGAAGCAATTCAAAATTTGGGAACTGGTGAAGCTTTAGTTTCATTCTTAGGTGAGAAGGGTGATCCTAATGTTGTTGAAAAAGTAACAATATTGCCACCTCAATCTAAAATGGGTGCAATAACTGAAGAAGAAAGAAAGATGGTTATTAATAATAGCCCAATAGCTAATATATATGAAACTAGAACTAATGAAATATCAGCTAAAGAAATGAATGAAGAAGAAATGAATAAAATAAATGAAGAGAAACAAGAAGAACTTAATAAGAAAGAACAAGAAAAACTTGATAAAGAAGCTGCTAAAGAAAAGGCAAGACAAGAAAAGGAAGCAGCAAAGAAAGCTAAGAATGATCCTATGAGAAAACTAGGAAAGAAAATAACTGGTAAAGCTACAGATAGAATAATCAATAGATTTTTAAATAGAATATTAAAAAATTTTAAATAAAAAAGACGATTTAATCGTCTTTTATTTTATTCTTTCAATTTTATAATCATTTTTTAATTGTTCAACTATACCATCATCTGCTATTACATGAGCTGAACCAACAGCTACTAAAACATTTTCATTATTAGCTAAGAATTCTTTAACTTTATTAGTCATCTTATTATTTCTTTCAGTATATAATGCATTTATATATTGTTTATATTCTTCAGAATTATTATCATCTATATCATTATCAATTGTTTCTTTTAATGTATCAATATTTCCATTAATATATGATTGATATAGTAAGATAATAGCAGTTTTACCAATTGAGTATTGATCAATTAAAGTATCAATTTGATTTAAATAGAAATCATCAGAATAACCATATAAAAATTCTTCTTGTTCTTCCATTGTTTCTAAAGAAATAATTGGTTTATTCTCTTTATGTGCTAAATCTAAAAGATAAGAATCAACACCACTTTCTGTATATCCAGCATCTATATATAATAATGATGAAATATATTCAGATATAAAACTAGGTTTATATATTTTTAAAGTATTATATATAAACATTGAATTAGTTTTTTCAAATGATTTTAGTTTTTCTTTAAGCTCGCTTGATGCCAAATCATCAATTGATTTACCTGGTTCCGCAATATAATCATTTATATTTATAGATTCATTAGTAATATCTACTTCAACAGCTAACTTATCACTATTATTGTAAATATCAAGTGTTTTTTTACTGAGTTTATTTACTTTACTATCACCTAAATGAATAGTCCCCATTACATGTACACAACTATCATTATCACATATCTTATACAGTGGTGGAGTATATGTAAAGTTTTCTTGACTATTGTTTTCTTTTTTATCAGTTGTTTTATTTTTGTTATTATTAAATACAAAAAATATTAATACTTCTATAATTGCAACTATACTTATTATTAATGCTATAAGTATAATAGTCTTTTTATTTTTCATAATATCATTCCTTTCAATAACATAATATCATAAAAATACTAAATAACATTCATATTATTATATATGTGTAAATATTTTACATAATATTTACAACTTTTAACATTTTAGTCTTGTGTAAAAAAATATCAAGTGTTAAATTATATATAGAATAGAGGGATGATTATGAAAAAAAGTTTTAAAGTTTTATTTAGTTTATTTATGTTTTTAATGGTAGTATCTTTTACACAAGTAGAAGCAAAAGATGTTATTATTAATATCGGGCCTGATGGTTCTGATACAAATACTATAGAAGGAGTTAATCCTGATGATTTAGGAACAGTTGAATATCAACGTAATGCTTATGAATGGGAATATAGTTCATATGGTAAAGGATTAAAATTATTAAATCCTGATGATAATTATTATATAGAAAGTACATATGATAATTCTTATGGAATAACTATTAATAATGGTGTTGAAGCAAGAATTAAAAGATTAAATTCAACTTGTAAAATCACATTAGTTCAAAATAATATCAAAGAGTTAAATGCTAATGTTTCAAATGCTTTTTATCTTTCTAGTACTGTAACTGTTAATAATGCTAATGTAGTAGCAAGAGAACTAGAAATTTGGGGATATTCTGGTACAATTTTAGCTATCTCAAATTCTTCATTAGAAGCAAGTAATGGTAATATAGATGTTACTTCTGATTCTATGACATTAAGTAATTCTAAAATTAAAATTCCTGGTTTAAATACTAGCATTAGATCTATGTCTAATAGTGAAATTGATGCTGAATGGGGATCTATTTATTTAGAAGAAAATGTTGTAGATAATTCTAAATTAGTTGGAGAAGAAATTAATTTATATGATGTAAAGGGATTTGAAGATTCTGTAGTAGATGTTGCTTATATGGAAGCTGGATCAAATGATGAAGCTACAATTTCAAATTCTAGAATCACAACAAAATATTTATATTTTGATGACGCTAAATTAATAGTTGATAATTCATGTATTAAACTTGGTGCTAATGATGCTAATTTAAATCAAGATTCAAAAGTTAAAGAATTAGTACTTAGAAATAGTTATTTTGAAGCAGAAACAGATCATGATAGTGATACAAGTATTCCATTCTATGCAATAGGAACAGATTTATCACAATATGCTGCATATGATGAAAGTGGAAATACTTTAGTACCATCTGTTGCAGATAGTAAGTATTTATTTAATGATAGTGCTAATATAGCATCTAAACATATCTTTATAGTTTCACCAGTTAAAATAACATTTAAAGTAAAAAATGGTACTTGGGCTGATGGAACAACAGATGATATAGTAGTAAATAGTTATTATTATGGTTCATTAAGTCAAAGTAGTGTTCCAACTGGTATGAAAGCAAATGCTGGCTATAGAGATGGTAGTTGGGATAAAGATATAGTATATGATGAATTAACAGGCGATTACGTATATACTTATGTATTTGGTGAAGGTGTAGGAGAAACATCAGTTATTTCAAATCCTAATACAGGTGAACATACATTAATATATACAGTACTATTATTGGTAAGTACATGTGGTATAATTGGAGTAAGAAGATATAAAAAAAGACTAGGATAATCTAGTTTTTTTAATTCTGTTTGACTATATGTGTATTAAGAATTATAATTATATTATGATAGGATGATGTGTATGGATTTTTCACTTGATATTAATATGATTAAACCAGGTATGAAACCATTAGTAAATATTTTTACTTCAGCTGGTTCTTTTTTGGCTCCTGCTGGAAGACCATTAACTGAACAAGGAATTAAAATATTAAAGAATAATAATATAACTGAAATACCTGTTGAATTAACAGAAGAAGAAAAAAATATATATCAATACGATTATAATATTATACCTACAATTAATCCAAGCCTTATTACAAATACTGTAAATGCATTAAGAACTATTACTGGTAGTACTATAGAAGATCAAACTGCATCAATGATTGTTGAATATTCTAAAAAAATAGTTGATATTATAACTAAAAATGATGATTTTTTATATAGATTAACTGATTATAAAGGAAATGCTGATCCTTATGAACATTCTGTTAGAACAGCTATATATGCAGTAGCCTTAGCTAAAAAAATTAATAATAAATTAGCAAAATCAAACAAACCAGATTCACAGATAGAACAAGAAAAGTTAAAACTAATGGATGTTGCTATAGCTGCTTTATTACATGATATTGGAAGATTATGTAGTATTGATCGAATAAGGTTTGGTATTAATGATTATATTCATGTAAATGGAACTGGTAAATTTCCAGGCATGACAGATGAAAAAATTTCTATTATAACTGATAAATATGATGCAGAATATATTCCGTATTATTCACTTAATATGATTAAAGATAATAAAACTAGTGAATTGACATCAGAAATGAGATTAATGGTTTTATTAAGTGGTGAAAATAATGAAGATGGACCACTTAAAGCACAACAAACTTTTAGATTTAATGGTTCTAAAAATAGATTGGTTGTTGGCGCTAAAATTATTAATATATGTAGTCATTTTGATAAGTTTTTGATGGAAAATGTAAAGGAAGAAGTTTCTTTAGATAAAGCATATTATCAATTTTTAGATTTATTTGCTAAGCAGTATTTTGAAAAAGAATATTTAGATGATTTTATTGATACTATTCCTTTATATCCAAAAGGAACTAAAGTTTTATTACAGGGTACAGTTAATAGCTATGCAGTAGTTGATGAAACTTATGTTAATCAACTTGATTATTCAAGACCGAAGTTAGTTACTATAAGTAATCAAATTCTTGATTTAAGGGAAATAAGAGATACAGTTATAAAACAAGTTGTTGGTGATGAAGTAAAAATGCATGAATTGATTTTAAAGACTAAGGAAAATGAAGCAAAAAAACTCAGTTAATACTGAGTTTTTTATTTATTTTAATTAAGCTAACACCCATAGTGTTACCATAATACCATCTTCATAACATGTATACATGATTATATCAGCATCCATATCAAAAAATGAATTACCTTCTGTATCTGTTAAATCAAGGCCTGTATTAGTACCTTTAGATTTTTTTATTAATCTATATCTAATTGTAGATCCATCTTCAAATTCAATATATGATGTGTCTTCCTCATTTAAATTGGCTAAAACACCGAATCCTTGATAGTAATGATCTGCAATAACTAATTTACCATGATTTAAATAATATGCAGCACTATCCTCATTATCAACTATTGTTTGTAAATCAGAAGTAGGTGTTGTATTAACGTTATAGTTATATACTGCTACATTATAATTTGCTACATATAATCTACCAAATGTACCATATGTAGTATTATTAGTATTTATACTAGCACTATCATCTTGGACAGATTCATTTTTTGTAGAAGTATTAATAATGGTAGGTTCTTCTTTTTCTTTTTCAGTTGTTTCTAAAGCTATATCTTTCTCTTCAACTTTCATAGCTACTTTTTCTTCTTGCTTTAAATTTTCTTTTATTTTATTTTCTATTTCTTTAAAATTTTTCTTTATACTATAAAAAGTTTTATAGTTTTTTTGATTTTCAATTTTAGAGTTAGTATTAATTATGGTCAAAGCAAAAGTAGATAATAATATTATGAATATACATAATATTCTAATTAAATGCTTTTTCATAAAAACCCCCTTAAATTGCGCTATATTATAACACAAAATGTTAAAATTGTCAATTTAAAATGGGAAGTTAGTTGGATTTTATAAAATAAAAAAACCATTCATAAGAATGATTCTATATTAATAAATGGAGCAATTGTGTATCTCGTTTGAGAAAAATTTTACTACAAATGCAATAAGAGATAAATCTTAATTACATGTTCATTGTAACACATATTTTTGAAATTTATATCAAATTATTGTAAAAAAATAATATTTCATGTATAATAATAAACTGTTACGAAATGGGAGGTTTGGAAATATGTCTAAATTAGTAGATGTAAAAGGTTATTGGAATATGTCTGGTGGATATGATTTTAATGACAATGATATGTGGGAAGGTAAATTATTACTAGAAGATGATGGTTGGTTTGAAGGTATTGTTAATGATCCAACTAGTCCATATACTGGCGATAGAATGGTATTTGGAATTTATCATCCTACTAAAATAATAGAATTACTTAAGGTTTCTCCAGCAAATGTTAGCGATCCTTTTGTATTTAGAGGTCAAAGAGATGCTAAAGGTTACGATGGTGACTTCTCAGTATTAGGATGGTTTGGAGAACAACGTTGTGGAGTATCACATCTCATTACACAACATGTTGATTATTTAAAAGAAAAGAATTATCCAGAAGTTGCTTATAGAGATACAGAAGCAGAAAAAGAAGAATTGGCAAAGAGAATAGCTAGTTTTAAGCAAAATGATGATTTTGCAGAATTATATGAAAATACCTTAGGTATGAGATCTAATTTATCAGAATATGTTTTAAGAAAGTATAATGGTGAAACATTTACAAGAGAACAAGTTGAAGCATTCTTAGAACCAGTTAGTGATAAAGTTGAAGAAGATACTAGAAATGCTGTTAAAAAATTGGTTAGAAACATGCAACAAAATAATTTTGATTTAGATGATGATGAATTACCATTTAAATAATAATTAATATAAATGCAAAAGAACGACTATAATTCATAGTCGTTTTTGTTTGTTTGATAAAATTCTTCAGCAGCTTCGTCCATTTCTCTATTAATGGAACTAAGTGCTTTATTTATTTCTGATTTATTAATAGTTCTAAGTGGATCAAAAATAACTCTATGTTCTTTATCAGTTATTAAGTTTTTATTATTTCTATCGTTATGATATTTGAATTTTTTTGTGAGATATTTTTAAATAAAATAAAAACGTCGATTAGTTCGACGTTTATTTCAAATGGAGCGATAGCACAGGTTATTCAAAACTCCTAATAGTAAAAGTTGATAAACAACTAATCACTAAAATAATTATATAGAAGTTTTTAGTAACAATCAAGTATATTTCGTAAAAAAATTCATACAATATAATTGACAGAGTATTAACATTTATGGTAATATAATGTCAGTGAGTGAGTAGTTCGCCGATTTAACTGGAGGGGATTGCTGTATGCTTTCCCAACAAACTTTGATTTGTGGGATCCTCTAGTCGGGGGAAAGCTCACATTTTTTATTTGTCTAAATATATTATTAAATCGTTGAATTCTTTAGAATAATCAATATTACCTGGGACATATTTTAAACCATATCCTAGGTATTTTTTTCTATACATATAGAATTTATCTTTTAAATATGAAATATAGTTATGATGTTTTTCATCGTTATATTTTAATGCTTGACCTAATGCACTACAACAACAATCAGCAAGTTGTAGTAATTTTTTTTGTGAATTAGGATAAATTTTTATGGTTTTAATTTTGTTATAATCAATTTTAAATTTTTCATTATTTTTCTTTAAGAAGTTAATTAAGTTTTTCTTCGTTAGATTTTCACCACGACTACTAATATTTATATTAGCAACTGCATTTTTATCTCTAACAAACCAACATATTCTTTCATATAAATATCCTGAAAAATGATTATATATTTCGCTAGTATTTATAAAATTAATTTTATTAGTATCTATAACTATATTAATTATAGTAATATCAGTATTTTTTACATTTTGCATAATCATTAATTTATTAGGATATCCTTTTATAGTATTCCAATGTAATTGAGTTTTAATATTAATTTCTAGATTTTCTTTTATTTTATCAACAACTTTAGCAGCACTTAAATCTTTATCTTTTTCAACTAATATAGCAGTTAATATAAAGTATTTAGAGCCTCTTCTAATACCTTCGTCACCAGATTCATCAATGTAAACGTTATATTCTTTATTTTCAACCATGTTTTAACCTCCAATGCTAAGTAAATTATAGCATTTTTTAAATAATATAAAAATAAAAATGAAGTAATTTTTAACAATTATTTCATTTTTAAACAAGTTTCAATCATACTAACAATAACATTATTAAATGAAGTATTATTTTCTTTAGTTTTCTTTGGAATAAATTTCATGAGTATCATATTTCTATAAATATTCTAATATATTAATAAATTAAAAGATAAATTAAAAAATCTAATGTATTTTAAATTTATAAGATAAAATTTTAAAATTGTATGGTATAATGGTTTTAATAGAGAGAATAAGGATGTGAGACTTATGAAGAAATTTATAAAGAATAACATAGTAGGATTTATATTAGGAGCAGTAATATTTACTGGAATAACTAGTGTAGCAGCATATACAATATTTGCTAATGATATAGGCTATACACCAAAGGACACAACATGGAAAAAATCAAATGGAGAAGATATAACTAATGTCGAAGATGCGATTGATGATTTGTATAGTAAAATGAATGGAGATAAAAATATAAAACTTTTAAATTTTAATAATGAATATGTTTATTCGAGTTATAATGTATCACCAAGTGTATTTGATAACACTGCAGGTAATAGTGGTTGGCATCATAGTAAATCATCTATAAATTATAATTTTACTTCAAATACAAATTTTGAAATATCAGTAGATGTATTTTATCAAAATAATGCAGCAAATATGATGGGTGGATTTAGTATTAATTTTTATAATAACGATAAGTTAAATGGAACAATTATCATTAGTGATTCTTGGGCTAACATATTGAAAAATCAAGTATCTGCATCTTTAAATAATAAAGAATTATATAATGTACAAAATACTAGTATAGATCTTTCAGGAAGATATTCAATTTTTAGAAAAGATGGCACTTTATATTTTTATTTGGATAATAATCTTTTAAATTCAATAGATTTTGATGAAAGTGTTGAATTTGATAGAATTGAAATAGATTTTAAAAAGTATCCAAATTATGATTTTGTAAATACATATATCAAAAATATTTATATTGGTGATATTATTAATTACTAATGCCTATAAATAGAGATTATCTTTATGATAGTCTTTTTTCTTTTATTAAAAAAAGATAATGATTATCTTTCTAAATCATTATCTTTATCTTTTTTAGTTTTATAAAATTCTTCAACTGTTTATTCAATTTTTTAAACAATAAAAAGTCGAACTATAAAGTTCGACGTTTATTTCAAATGGAGCGGATGATGGGAATCGGACCCACGTGGTCAGCTTGGAAGGCTGAAGTTCTACCATTAAACTACATCCGCATAAATTATATGGCCTTCCAAATCTTTTTTAGAAGACAATAATAATTATACCAAACTTATTTTATATGTCAACACTTTTTTAATATTTATTTTTTTAAATACTTTACATCTTCTTAAAATAACATCTTTAATTTTTAGATTATTTATTGTATAATTACATTATGATAGGAGGCTAATATGAATAAGAAAGGGTTTACTTTAGTTGAATTATTAGGAATCATAGTAATATTATCTTTGATTATGTTTATAGCTATACCTAATATAACATCATTAGTTCAAAAAAATAAGAGAAATACTTATATAGTTGATGCTAAAAAGATGGTTTCTCTTGTAGAATATGATTTAAGAAAAGGTAATAAAGAAAAGCCAAATAATGGAGAAGAAGTAAAAGTAACATTAAAAGCTTTATCTACTAGTGATGTAGAAAAAGATTCTGATGGAAATGTTTATGATGTTGATAAGTCTTATGTTAAAGTAACAAGGTTAAATGGTTATTTAGTTTATTATGTTCAATTAGTATCATGTAATGGTAATTCTTGTAGTGGTATTATTGAAACTAATGTTGATAATCTAGATGGCGATAATAAATATGATTATTATAAGAGTGATCAAAACATTTCATAGTTAGTAAAAATGTGTAAATACAATTAAAATATGTTGAAATATGTTAAAAATAATGATATTATTTATTTAAGATAGGGAGGATTGAAATGAAAAAATTAAATAAAAGAGGGTTTACATTGATTGAATTATTAGCTGTTATCGTTATATTAGCAGTATTATTAGCTATAGCAATTCCTGCTGTTGCTAAATATATTAACTCATCAAAGAAGAGTACATTTGTTGAAAATGCACAATCTTATGCAAAAGCTGCAAGAAGTGAAGCATTACTTGGAACTTATGAATTCCCAATTAATAATCATGATGCAGTTGTAGTATCTTTTAAAAATCTAGAAGATGCACTTGAAAATGGTGGTATTAAATCATCATATGGTGGAACATTTGATAAAAATCAATCATTTGTTGTAATCGTTAATGCTGGAACACCAGAAGCACCAAAGAATGAATATTACATAGCTGCTTGTGATAGTAAAGGTTATGGTATTGGAATGGATGATGACAATACAGCTGCTGCAATTGCTTATGATGATTTAAAAGAAACTAATATTTTACAATTAGGATTAAATGGAGATAGTTGTAAAGGTATAACTAAACCTGCTAAATCTGATCAACTTCAAACAATTAAAGGTATTCCATATCAAGTAAGAGTAACAAATTCTATAGAAATACCTAATGAATAAGGATAGCTTATGAAGAATAATAAAGGATTTACTTTAATTGAATTATTGGCTGTTATAGTTATACTAGCAATCTTATTGGCTGTTGCTTTACCAATGGTTACAAAATATATAACGAATTCTAAAAGGGATAGTTTTATAACTACTGCTAGAGAATTTGCTGATACTGTTGAAAAAGATGCTACTAGTGAATTATATGATTTACCAATTGGTTCTAATGATGTTACAATCGTATCATTAGATCAAGTTAAACTACAAAAAGGTGGAACTAAATCACCATTTAGTGGTAAATGGGTTAATGATAGTAGTTATGTTGCTATAGTTAACGTAGGTACAGAAATTGATCCATTATATAAGTATTATGTAACATTAACTGATACTAAGAGATATACAATTCCATTAGTAGAACCTGATAAAGCATCTACAAAGCAAATTGTTAGAAATAATGCTGCAAGAACTAAAGCAATTATCACACCGTTATGTGGAACTGAAGATGGTGAATATAAAATTATAAACAATATTGCTGGTTTAGAAAAGATAAATAGTGGTAGTTGGAATGCTACAGTTTATAGTAAAGAAGGATGCTAAAAGACTTTGAAAAAAGTCTTTTTTTCTTGATATAGATATCTAATTATGTTATATTAATAATAGAGGATGTGATGATATGAATAAGAAAGGGTTTACTTTAATAGAGTTACTTGCAGTTATAGTTATTTTAGGTGTAATATTAATGATTGCTATACCTAAAGTTAGTCAATATATTAATAGGTCTAAAAAAGATGCTTATGTTGATGATGGTAAGCAATATATAGAGGCAGTTAGAAAAGAAATTACTGCTGAGACTTATCCAGCTCCTATTAATAATAGTGATGCAACAATTATTACAATTGATAAGATAAAAATGGAAAAAGCTCAAAAGAAATCACCATTTGGTGGTAAGTATCTATATAATAAGAGTTATGTAGTAGTTATTAATGTTGGAACTGGAACATATCCAGAATATAAATACTATTATGCTGCTCAAGATACTAAAGGATATGCCATTCCATTAACTGCAGAAGATGAATTAGAAAGAGACGTAATTGTTGCTAATGCTAAAAATAAGATGGAAGTAACTATTCAATCGATTTGTGGAAATGATGATGGTGTAAACTCAATGTATGCTAATTTATCAGGTCTTGATAAATTAGGAAGCAATTGGAATGCAACAGTGTATAGTACTGATAAGTGTGGTAAAAATGATGCAGAATAATTTGATAATAGGATCACATGTTACTTTTAATAAAAATGAACAGTTAATAGCTTCTGTAAAAGAAGCTATTTCTTATAATAGTAACACATTTATGTTTTATACAGGGGCTCCACAAAATACCCTTAGAATGCCTATAGATGATATGAAAACTCTTGAAGCATTAAAACTTATGAAAGAAAATAATATTGATATAAATAATGTTGTAGTTCATGCTCCATATATAATTAACTTAGCTAATCCAAATAATCTTGATTTTAGTGTTAGTTTTTTGAAAGAAGAACTAAATAGAGTTGATAAATTGGGTGTGCATTTACTAGTACTTCATCCAGGTAGTCATGTTGGTTTAGGAGTAGAAGAAGGAATAAAAAATATAATTACTGGATTAAATAGAGTTTTAGATAATTATCATGGTAATGTTATTATTCTTTTAGAAACTATGGCTGGTAAAGGTAGTGAAGTTGGAGTTAATTTTGAACAAATAAAAACTATTATGGATGGTGTTAATAATAATAATCATCTTGGTGTATGTTTAGATACATGTCATCTAAATGATGCAGGATATGATATATCTGATTTCGATAAAGTACTAGATTCATTTGATAGTATAGTTGGATTAGATAAAGTTAAATGTATTCATATAAATGATAGTAAAAATCCTATTAGTTCACATAAAGATAGACATGAAAATATAGGACTTGGAACAATAGGTTTTGATAATTTAATTAAGATTATTTATAATGAAAGACTAGGCAATATTCCTAGAATTCTTGAAACACCATATGTAAATAAAGAATATCCACCATATAAA
>Ga0310691_10005042_pt1 | contig 14621 bp, 13 predicted proteins | sample 176DNAGHGlowgp2_FD_203887 | JGI IMG/M metagenome (GOLD analysis project Ga0310691, IMG submission 203887) | Sheep rumen microbial communities from Palmerston North, Manawatu-Wanganui, New Zealand - 1766 DNA GHGlow gp2 (v2) (version 2) | ecosystem: Host-associated > Mammals > Digestive system >... | reverse complement strand
CATCCATTCAATCCCCAAAAACCGCGTCAATGTCATCGTGACACTCTTCGACGACTGGTACAGGCTCTTCAACGTGACCGACGGGAAACTCTATCTCGCGCCGGAGAAGCGCGTGGGCATCTGGTGATACGTATATAAAGTATAAACACTTCACTGAAGCACAATCTCCCGGAGCCCCGACAAACAGGGCGTTTTCGATTGATGAAGATGGCGATTTGGGTGACGTGGCAGATTGTTTGTAAAACATCAAGTGCATGAGAAATTCGTGTTATAGGGTGTATCCCCAGTGTATATAGGTATTCTGACACCCTGACACCCTATAACACGAAATTCCATATATACAGACAACCATTATTCTCATGCAGGTAAGGTGACGCATCGCCGAAGTCAGGTCGTAGATTTAAAAGTGTTATTCAGTGATCTCTCTTGCCTGTCGTGCGAACTCGAAGAGGGCAGTAGGCAGATGACAGTAGCCATCGGGATTTTTGTCCAGATAGTCCTGATGGTACTCTTCTGCGGTGTAGAAGTTCTTTAGTGGCAAGCGCTCTACGGCGATAGGTTCCGTGAGAAGAGCCTGCTGTTCTGCAAACACCTTATTAATAATAGGCAACTGGTCGTCAGTGACGTAGTAGACACCAGTACGATAGCGTGTGCCTTCGTCGTGGCCCTGCTTGTTGAGGCTCGTGGGGTCAATGGCCTTGAAGAACATGTTCAGCAGAAACTCGAGGCTCACGACATGCTCGTCGTACACCACGTGAACAGTTTCAGCATAGCCTGTCTGGTCGGTATACACTTCCTTATAGGTAGGATTTTCCGTCTCGCCGTTGGCGAATCCCACCTCCGTGTTCATGACTCCTTGAATCTGTTTGAAGTAGTGCTCTGTACCCCAGAAACACCCTCCTGCAAGATAGATTTCTTTCATTGGCTGAGTATCTTTTTGTTATTCATGATGACGATGCTGCGGGTTTCGCTGGTGGAAACTTTCAGAAATAATGCCGAAGTGGCGCAGGGCGTTCAGGATGCCGTCGTCATCGACAGTGGTGGTGACGTAGTTGGCTTCGTGTTTCAGCGCATCGATGGCGTTACCCATCGCAATGCCGATGCCTGCCTGCCGAATCATGGATGTATCGTTGCCGCCGTCGCCAAAGGCTATGGTGTGGCTGGGGTCGAGACCATCGTGCTGAGCTATGGCCAGGATGCCCTTTCCCTTGTCGGCTCCGTTGGCGGTAATATCAGTGAACTCAGGGTGCCAGCGGCCAGAGATGCAGTGAGGCAGACGGGCCATCAGCAGCCGTTCGTAGTCGGCTGGGAAGAAGGGTGTCAGTTGCAGGATATCCTGCCCGAGCACCTGTTCCAGTGGCGAGGCTTTTTCCAGATTCTTGACGGCCAGCATCTGCTGGAAGATACGGCGGACATCGCCCGTAGGGTCGAGTACGGCTACATCCCTCTGACCAACCACGATGAGGCTATAGCCACGTGTCTTTGCATCGTCTACGACTGTCAGCACGTCGTTCTTGGATATCGGCTGGCAGGCTACAATTTCCTTACCCACAAAACACAGTGCCCCGTTGGTTGTGATGTAGCCGTCTATCAAGTGTTCGATGGCTCCCAGGTTGGTAATGATAATAGGTGGGCGTCCCGTAGCTATGTAGACGTGGTGTCCGTTAGCCTTAGCCTGCGTCAGGGCCAGGATGGTTGACGGCGGTATCTCGTGTGTCTTGAAGCTGACCAGCGTGCCGTCAATGTCGAAGAATAGTGCGTATCTTGTATTCATCTACGTATTTCATTCATTAATCTTTGCTGCAAAGTTACAACATTATTTCGAATGAACATGTTTTTCTACTTATCTTAGCTTTTTATTTAAGAAAAGTTGTACCTTTGCAGTCAAAAAAATGACAGATTCAGTTAAAGGATACACGCTGGGTGTGCTGGCAGCTGCCAGCTATGGCACCAATCCGCTCTTTGCTCTGCCCTTGTTGGGGGCGGGCATAGATGCTTACAGCGTGCTCTTTCTGCGATATTTCTTTGCCATCCCCATGCTGGCACTGATGATGGTGGCACGCGGACGAGGCTTCGGACTCCGTCGCTCACAGGTCTTGCCTCACATCATCCTTGGGCTGCTGATGGCCTTCTCGTCGCTGGCGCTCTATGTCAGTTATGCCTACATCGGGGCAGCCATCGCCTCCACGTTGCTTTTTATCTATCCCATTTTGGTGACGCTCATTATGGCTGTTGGCTACCACGAGCGCATCACGCTCCTTACTGTCCTTTGCATCCTGTTGGCTACGGCTGGCATCGGTTTGCTCTATCGTGGCGACGACGGAGTCATACTCAATCCTTACGGTTTGCTGCTGGTGTTTCTTTCTGCCTTGTCGTATGCGATCTATCTGGTGTCAGTCAACAAGGGACAGATGAAGGAAATTCCTACATTGAAGCTGACGCTCTATGTCATTGTTTTCGGCCTCTTCCTGTTTGCTTTCCGCTTTCAGCCTGCCACCTTTGCCGTTCTCAATGCCCGCCCGCTGTTGTGGCTGTCGGCATTCTCGATGGCTTTGTTCCCCACGGCCTTTTCACTGCTCTGCACCAGTGCCGCCATTCAGAAGGTGGGCTCCACGCCTGTCGCTATTTTAGGTGCAGTGGAGCCGGTAACTGCAGTAGCCATAGCCATTCTCATCTTCAACGAACCGCTGACCATGCGTCTGGCTATTGGCATGCTGCTGGTTATCCTCAGTGTGACGCTCATCATTGCCGGTGGCAGTGTCACCCACTACCTGCTGCGTGTCCGCAAGATGTTCCCACGGCTCAAGCATCGAAACACTTAGTTTCCCGTGTGTGGTCTTCTGATATTTCTTTATTTTTCCCTTCCTCGAGGTTAAAAAGTGGGCCTTATTGGCTCGACATTTTCAAAATAAACAATTTTTCTTTCAGAATTTACAAAAAGTGCATTTTTGAAGATTTTAAGTTCTTTTTTTCTGCTGAAATACTAAAAAAAAGTGTATCTTTGCCTAAAAAAATTAGACTTAAACATGGCACTTATATTAAAAAAGGTGGTATTATCGGCGGCAATGCTTATGGTAAGCATAACGCTCTTTGCGCAGGAGGAGGCTCTTGCTCAGCGTGTCTATGAGGCCCAGATGAGTGGCAATGACTCAGACTTTTATGAGGCGCAAAAGGCTTTCATGGACTATCAGGAAGAGCGAGAGGACTGGGAGAAATACTATCGCATGTGGATGAATCGCGTGATTTACGAAGTCAACAACAGGCACTTCCATCGCGCCTTTACTGAGATAAGCCATATTACGGACGACATACGTAAGCGGGATCAGAAGAAATATCTCTATATCTCAAACATGAGCCTTGGGTTCTTCTATAACGGGCACAATCAGCCGGAAATGGGAGAGAAATACTTCCGTCGCGCACTGGAGGGGATAGATGTTAAAAGTGATCCCGTGACCGCATTCAATGCCTACCTCTCATTATCGCAGTCACTCAGTTTCAAGCGTCCTGCTGAGGCTATGGCTTGTCTCGACAGCTTGCCCCAGCAGATGTTGCAGAACCCCATGTACGACAGTGGGGTTTTAGGCTACCGCTGCATCATTGCTAATAAGATGGGCGACCGTGAGGCTTTTGACCGTTATTTTGCCAGATATGACAGTATCCGGCAGAATCTGCCAGAGCAGTTTAATGCAGCCAACCTTCAGCAGGTGATGGTGTGCCGCTATCTCATGCAGAACGACTATCAGTCTGCCTTGGCCTGGTGCGACTCTGTCAATGTGCCGCTGACAGCCACAGAACTGCGCCTGAATGTCTATGAGAAAATGGGCGACTGGCAGCGGGCCTTTAAAGCCTCAGAACTGAAGGATAGTCTTACGCATGCTGCTGAGCGTGAAGTGCTGGAGGAGGATATCTTGGACATGACACATGGCATAGCCATGCTTCAGGCTGAGCAGGTCAAGGCAGAGATGCGGTGGACGCAATTGTTGATAGTCGGAATGATGGCTCTCCTCATCATCGCCATGCTCATAGGCATGCTGATCTATCGTCATAAGAAGAACCGGCGGTTGAAGGAACAGTTCCTGCAGTTGCAGGAGGCTCGTCGCAGCACAGAGGCCGGGCAGGCCATTCGTCGAGCTTTCGTCACAACCATCCAGCAGAAGCTGAAGTCGCCCATCCGTGTATTGAGGGGCTATGCGCGCATTTTCAACGACCCCAATTTCCGACTTAACCCTGATGAACGGACCAAGCGATACAACGACATTGTCGTAGCCGCGCGGAGTATAGAGTCGATGATGGATCCTGTGCTTGATTCTTATGCTCAGGGAACAACGGGTATCACGGAGGAAGAGAAGTCGATCTGTTTTGATGCCCTCCGTTCTCCGCTTATCACACTGATTAACACAGCAGAGGTCATCCTCGATGCAAACGGAAAGATTCCGCATGACGAATATATGCAAATGCGATCAGAAGTATGTCGTGATGCCTACAATGTGGCTACTTCCACACACGAGCTCCTCTTGTTTAGCATTTATGGAGACAATGTCCAGACTCCATTGACTGATTGTATAGGCTTGAACGAAACGGCATTGTCCATCCTGAACAGTTACGATCTGCACCACAATGCCTCACCGCTGAATCTGGAGAACACCCGTTCGTTGACAACAGAATTCAAATCCGACGTGCCCGATGACGTGAAGATTAAAACCTGCCCGTTGCTGCAAGAACTGCTGAACTGCCTGTTAGACAATGCCGACAAGTATGCAACAGGGGGTACTGTTCTGATGAGTTGCCATAGCATTGACGATGGCACCTATGCCATATCCGTCAGCAACGAAGGTCCCACTATTCCCGCCGCAGAAGCTGAGCGCATTTTTGATCCTTTTGTCCGCCTTTCAACCGACGGGCACAGCCTTGGCATCGGTCTGGCTTTGGCTCGCCGCCTTGCCACCTCGATGGGGTACAACATCACCTTAGACACAGATTATACTAAAGGTGTACGTTTCGTTGTGACGGGTATTACTTGTATTTGACAACTCTTCTGTTGTTCTCCGCTGATTTTGAGCATATAACAAATTTTTTTCTTTTTCGTGTAGTTTTTTGTACCTTTGCTGCGTCTAATGGGCAAAGATTCAAAAAAACAGACAGACAATGAATGCATTAGAACAACAGTTTGCGCAAACCGTAGCGGAACACAAGAGCACCATCTACACCGTGTGCTACATGTTCTCGCAAGATGCCGATGAAGTCAACGACCTGTTCCAGGAGGTACTAGTCAATCTTTGGAAAGGTTTTGAAGGCTTCGAGCATCGCTCAGACGTCAGGACGTGGATTTACCGAGTGGCGCTGAACACCTGTATCTCTCTCGACAGGAAGAAGCGCCGCTCAGCCACCGTCAGGCTGACGATGGACATCAACCTCTTTGAAGACCGCGACGAGGACACCCGCCAGGTGGACATGCTCCACAAGCGCATCTCCCGTTTGCAACCCTTCGACAGGGCCATCGTCCTGCTTTGGTTAGAAAACCTCTCTTATGAGGAAATCGGCCAGATTGTCGGTATCACGGCCAAGAACGTCAGTGTCCGCCTGTTCAGAATCAGAGAACAGTTAAAACAAATGTCAAACGATTAAAACATTAGACCATTATGAATAACGAATTTCAGACCAATATGAACGAGGCTCAGTTTGAAGATATGCGTCATCAGATGAGTACACTGAAGAAGAAACTCCAGCAGCAGGAGATTGTCAACGACCGCATGATCCGCCACTCAATGAAGAATACCGCCGGTAACATCAGCCGCAGATATTATGTTATTATGGTACTTTGCCTGCTGATGATTCCCTATAGCTATTGGGCATTCGTGATGCTGGCCGGCTATTCCAACGCTTTCTGGTTTTTCACCTGCCTTGTGATGCTGGTATGCCTGGGAGGCACCTATTATAACAGCAGGAACCTGAGCGATTCGAACATGATGACCAATAATCTCGTGGATGTCCGTCGTCGTATGGCCCGTGCCAAGAAGTTCGATGCCGACTGGCTCTTCATAGGCATTCCTCTTATCATCGTCTTTTTGGGCTGGTTTATGTACGAGACATACCAGCTTCATGAAGGAGACTTGATCAACGGATTCTTCTTGGGCGGATGCATCGGGGGTATCGTCGGAGCCATCGGCGGAATCTCCCTCCACTTCAGGACCCAGCGTCAGTATCAGGAGATCATCGACCAGATAGAGGAGATTACCAACGAAAGTTCACAATAGCCCTGTAAACAGGAATACGTAGAAAATATTTCTTTGATGAATGATGGTTAATTCTGGATTATTTTGTACTTTTGTACCCGAATAATGGGAAAACGATATGGCAACAGGAGCAATAACAGAACAGCCTTCACGTTACGATCATCTGGAGCAGATGTCCGTGGGTGAGTTATTGCGTCATATCAATGAAGAGGATGCACTGGTGGCAGAGGCTGTGCGCAAGGCTGTTCCTCAGATTGAGGCATTGGTGGAAGCGATCGTTCCAAGGATGAAGCGGGGAGGCAGGCTCTTTTATGTAGGCGCAGGTACGAGCGGAAGGCTGGGTGTGCTTGATGCCAGTGAACTGCCTCCCACGTTTGGTGTGCCAGAGAGTAGGGTAGTGGGCATCATTGCCGGAGGCGACAGGGCATTGCGCCATGCAGTAGAACATGCAGAGGACTTCGAGGAGCAAGGATGGAAAGACTTGGCGGCTTATCAGCCTACAGCCGTCGATACCGTGCTGGGCATAGCGGCCTCCGGTACAACTCCTTATGTGGTAGGGGCAGTAAGACAGGCTCGGGCCAGCGGCTTGCTGACGGGTTGCATGACCAGCAATCTGAATACTCCTTTGGCCAGTGCGGCAGAGTTTCCTGTTGAGACCATTGTGGGACCGGAATTCGTGACAGGCTCCAGTCGCATGAAGAGCGGTACGGCACAGAAGATGGTGCTGAACATGATTTCCACGACACTGATGATTCAGTTGGGGCGTGTAGAGGGCAATCGTATGGTGAACATGCAGTTGGCGAATGAAAAACTTGTGGATCGCGGTACACGGATGATTCAGGAATCACTGCATATCGACTATGCAGAAGCTCGCAGGCGGCTGTTGGAGGCTGGTGCTGTCAGTGCCGTGCTGGGATTGTCTTCAAGTTGTGAAAAGGATGAACATTAATTGTAGGATATGGAAAAGGTAGAAGTGTTTATTGAGCAGTTGGTAACAGGTATTGGCTTCAGTGGTCAGTCGTCGACCTATGTCACTCATGCCCTGATGGTGCTCCTTGTTATCGTATTGGCTGTGGCAGCAGGTATGATTTGCCGTATGGTGCTTGTGCCTTTGTTCTTGAGACTCACGGCAAAGACAGAGGTGAAATGGGATGATATCCTGTTCAGTCGTGAGGTGCTGGTCTCTGCATCCAACATCGTGCCGGCCATCGTCGTGTGGCAGTTGTTACCTTGGACGTTCTATGATTATCCGATGGTGCGGGAGCTGCTGGCACGCCTGACGGCCATCTATATCACCATCATGTCGATGCGCACCATCATCGTTTTCATCGACACGTTTAAGCAGTTTGACGAGGGTGGTCGGCGTTCTGCACGTAAGCAGTACCTCTATTCGCTCTGTGGCGTGCTCAAGATCATCATCATCTTCATCGCCGTTATCGCAGTGGTGGCTATCATTGTCGATAAAGATCCAACCACTCTCTTCGCTGGTCTCGGTGCTGCATCGGCTATCCTGATGCTGGCCTTTCAGGACACCATCAAGGGGCTTGTGGCTGGAATTCGGCTTACCACCAACGATATGGTTCATATCGGCGATTGGATAACCGTGCCTTCTGCGGGGGCCAACGGGCGTGTGGAGGAGATTACGCTGACTACCGTCAAAGTGAGGAACTTCGACAATACCATCATCACGATTACACCTCAGACGCTGGTAGACGGCTCTTTCCAGAACTGGCTCGGTATGGAGCAGAATGAAGGCAGGAAGCAGGTGCGGCGGGTCTATTATGACTTCCGTTCGCTGACGGTTGATGAGGATGGTGTAGCTAATATTACCAAGTTCCGCCATCATATCGAGGAATGGCTACAGGACAATCCGAAGGTGATAGGTGAGAAGAATCCCTTGGTTCGTCAGGCAGAGGCCTCTCAGGCAGGCTGTTGTCTGGAGTTCGTCTTCTGGTTGTATGCGAAGGATGCCCGTACTTATGAGCACGACACGAGCGATATCATCGAGTATATCTATGCAGCCAGTGCTGACTATGGTTTGCGTATTTATCAACAGTTCCCTGAGCAATAGGTACGGCTGATGGAACTTTCTTGTATCGATGCAACCACAAACTCAAATAGACGATGGCTTATATTGGTGAACTGATATCGATAGGTGTGGCATTTTCGTGGACAGCGACGGCGCTCTTGAGCGAATTTGGCTCGAAACGGCTTGGCAACCTGACGCTGAATGTCTTGAGAATGGCGCTGGCACTGCTGTTCTCATTGGTGCTCTTTGGCGTGGTGACAGGAAATCCCTTGCCTGTTGGCGTATCGGGAGAGGCCTGTGGCTGGATGCTGCTGTCTGGACTTGTGGGCTATGTGATTGGCGACTTCTGTCTGTTTCAGTGCTATATTATTATTGGTTCGCGCTATGGACAACTCTTCATGACCCTTGCCCCATTGTCGGCTGCCTGGATGGCTTGGGTGACATTAGGGCAAGAGATGAAACCTGTGAGCATCGTGGCGATGTTGGTGACACTCTTGGGTATCGGTATTTCTGTGCTCGGACGGGGGGAGCATCATAAGGTGTCGCTGAAACTGCCCATTAACGGGGTGCTTTTCGCCGTTGGTGCTGCCGTTTGCCAGGGTGTCGGACTGGTTCTTAGCAAGATAGGGATGGATCATTATGATATGGCGATGCTGACAGAGTCTGGCGTACCGGAATGGCTGGTGCCTTTCAGTGCTAATTTCTATCGTTGTATCGCGGGTATCATTGGTTTCACGCTACTATTGTATTTTCGCGATGGAATGGCCCCTTTGCGCGAGGCGATGCACGATAAAAAGGGACTTTCCGTGGCTACGGCTACCACCATCTTCGGACCGTTTGTGGGTGTCGGCTTCTCACTGATGGCTGTGCAATACACCGCTGCAGGCATCGCCTCCACACTGATGGCGATGACACCCATCATCATCATCCTGCCATCTTACTGGCTGTTCCATGAGAAGATGACGTGGAAGGCCGTGATTGGTGCTTGTATTTCCGTGATCGGTGTCAGTCTGTTCTTTCTGGTATAAATTATTTGGTATTGTTAGTGGAAAAATGATAATTATTTCGTATCTTTGCCACATGATTTAAACTTATTGGTTATGAACATTGGAGACAAAGCGCCTGAGATATTGGGCAAGGATGAGCAGGGGCGGGATATCCGTCTGAGTGATTACAAGGGAAGAAAACTGGTGTTATACTTCTATCCAAAGGATAATACCAGCGGTTGTACGGCTGAGGCTTGTAGCCTGAGAGACCACTATGGCGAACTTCAGGCGGAGGGGTATGAGGTGGTTGGCGTGAGCAAGGATTCCGCTGCCTCGCATGTGAAATTCAAGGAGAAGCATGAACTGCCTTTCCCACTTATTGCCGACGTAGACAAGAGCCTGATGGAGGCGATGGGTGCCTGGGGCGAGAAGGTGATGTATGGCAAGAAGACGATGGGTACCATCCGCACCACCTTTATCATCAACGAGGAGGGCATAATTGAGCAGATCTTTGCCGGCAAGCAGGTGAAGACAAAAAAACACGCAGAGCAAATTCTGAAGAAGTAACCTTGTGCTGGGAATGACAAAAAAACTAAATATTTTTGTTTTCTCTTCCTTTTTTCGTATCTTTGCAACGTTTTAAAGCTTTAAAGACCAAAAGATATGTCGTCAATCGAGATTAGGAAAGTAACAGACAAGAAGAGCCTGTCGGCCTTTATCGACTTTCATTATGACTTGTACAAGGGCAATCAGTATGATGCTCCCAACTTATACAGCGATGAGGTTCACACGCTGAGTAAGGACAAGAATGCGGCTTTTGAATTCTGTGAGGCCGAGTATTTTCTGGCCTACAAGGATGGTAAGCTGGCAGGGCGCATTGCCGGCATCATCAATAAGAGGGCTAACGAGAGATGGGAGCGCAAGAGTGTACGCTTTGGATGGGTCGACTTCATCGACGACATCGAAGTGAGCCGCGCTCTTTTCAAGGCTGTCGAGGACTGGGGGCGCCAGATGGGGATGACGGAGATTGTCGGTCCCCTTGGCTTTACCGATATGGATCCCGAGGGCATGCTCATCGAGGGCTTCGACCAGCTGGGAACGATGGCGACTATCTATAATTATCCCTACTATCCCAAGCATATAGAGCAGTTGGGTGGTTGGGAGAAAGACAACGACTATGTGGAGTACAAACTGTTAGTGCCCGATGGTATGCCTGAGAAGTATCAGAAGATAGCCGAGCTGGTGATGAAGCGCTATAACCTGCACCCGATGCATCCCAAGCGCAGTCAGGTGTTTGGCAAGGAGCAGATTGGCCGTAAGGTGCTCGATGTGGTCAACAAGACCTTTGGTCATCTCTATGGCTACTCACAGATGACGGAGGCTCAGATCGACGAGTATCTGAAGATGTATTTCCCGATGCTCGACATGAATCTGCTCTGTCTTATCGAAGACTGGAACACGCCCAATCACGATATTATCGGTGTAGGCATCTCGATATCATCCATGACCCGTGCCTTGCAGAAGTGTCGTAAGGGTCGCCTGTGGCCATTCGGATGGTGGCATTGTCTGCGGGCACTGAAATTCCATAAGGCGGAGTGTGTTGATATGATGCTGGTGGGCATCCTGCCAGAGTATCAGCAGAAGGGTGCCAATGCCCTGTTATTCTATGACCTTATCCCCTGGTATCAGAAGTATGGCTTCAAGTGGGGCGAGACCAACGTGGAGATGGAGACCAACAGTCAGGTGCAGAGCCAGTGGAAATACCTTGACCACCAGCAACACAAGCGTCGCCGCTGTTTCAGAAAATCACTATAATCAAAACCAAGACAATGGCAGAAGAGAAGAATATCATTCCAGAAGAAAACGTCATCTATGACGATGATAATATAAGAACTTTAACAGGTCTTGAGCATATTCGCTTGCGCCCAGGTATGTACATTGGCCGTTTGGGCGACGGTTCATCACCTGAAGACGGCATCTATGTCCTGTTGAAAGAAGTGTTCGACAACTCCATCGACGAGTTCAAGATGAAGGCAGGCGACCGTATTGAGGTGAACATTGAAGATAATCACCGCATCTCTGTGCGCGACTATGGTCGAGGCATCCCCCAAGGTAAACTTATCGACTCCGTCAGCATCCTGAACACCAGCGGAAAGTTCGACTCCAAGGCTTTCAAGAAGTCTATCGGACTGAATGGCGTGGGCGTGAAGGCCGTGAATGCCCTGAGCACCCACTTTGAGGTGCACAGCTATCGCGACGGCAAGGTGCGCAAGGCTACCTTCGCTTGTGGCCAGCTTACGAGTGATGTCACGGAGCCGACACAGGACGAGAATGGCACCTATATCTATTTCGAGCCCGATGCCTCGATGTTCCACAACTACCAGTTCCACGATGAGATTGTGGAAAACATGCTCCGCAACTACACCTATCTGAACATAGGCCTGACCATCATGTACAACGGCCGTCGCATCCTTAGCCGTCACGGTCTGGAGGACTTGTTGAAAGACCGCATGACCAGCGATGCCCTCTATCCCATCATCCATCTGCAAGGCGACGACATCGAAATCGCTTTCACCCATGCCAACCAGTATGGTGAGGAATATTATTCCTTCGTCAACGGCCAGCATACCACTCAGGGCGGTACTCACCAGAGTGCCTTCAAGGAGCACATCGCCCGTACCATCAAGGAGTTTTTCAATAAATATGAATACGGCGACATCCGCACAGGTATCGTAGCAGCTATCTCCATCAATGTCGAGGAACCCATCTTCGAGAGTCAGACCAAGATCAAGCTTGGCTCAACGGTCATGTCGCCCGAGGGTGTCAGCATTAATAAGTATGTAGGCGACTTTATCAAGCAGGAAGTCGACAATTACCTGCATATCCACAGTGACGTGGCAGAGGTGCTGGAGAACAAGATCAAGGAGAGCGAGCGCGACCGTAAGGCGATGGCGGGCGTGACCAAACTGGCCCGTGAGCGGGCTAAGAAGGCCAACCTCCACAACCGGAAGCTGCGCGACTGTCGTATCCATTTCAGCGACTCTAAGGACAACCGCAAGGAGGAGTCCAGCATCTTCATCACTGAGGGTGACTCTGCCAGCGGAAGCATCACTAAGAGCCGCGATGTCAATACGCAGGCCGTCTTCTCATTGCGTGGCAAACCCCTCAACAGCTTCGGACTCACCAAGAAGGTGGTCTACGAGAATGAGGAGTTCAACCTGCTGCAGGCTGCCCTTGATATTGAGGACGGGCTCGATACCCTGCGCTATAACAAGGTCATCGTGGCCACTGATGCCGATGTCGACGGTATGCACATCCGACTGCTCATCATCACCTTCTTCCTGCAGTTCTTCCCCGAACTGATCAAGAAGGGGCATGTCTACGTGTTGCAGACACCCCTCTTCCGCGTCCGTAACCGTCGCACGAAGATCAAGAACAAGCAGGTCATCGCCGAGGCTGATGCCAAGGCAGATAAGAAGGGAGACTTCATTACACGCTATTGCTACAGCGAAGAAGAGCGCGTAAAGGCGATTACTGAGCTTGGCCCCGACCCGGAGATTACCCGATTCAAGGGCCTTGGAGAGATTTCGCCCGAAGAGTTTGCCGGATTCATCGGCCCTGACATCCGTTTGGAGCAGGTAACCCTCCATAAGACCGACCAGGTGCAGAAACTGCTCGAATACTATATGGGTAAGAATACGATGGAGCGCCAGAACTTCATCATCGACAACCTTGTCATCGAGGAAGACCGTCCCGAAGAGGATGTCTATGAATAGATGCGCCGCGGTTCTTCCAGGACCAACTGGAAGAACCGGGACGAGTTATCAATTCACCTTCCAGACATTGAGCACAATGCCATTGAAGCCCTGAGAGAACTCGGGGGCACAGAGGAAAAGGGAATTGTTGAGCCAGCCGTATTTGCTATCAGCAGGTGCCTCGAACTGAGGAGCACATCTGAAATAGAAAGAGGGGTTGCCATTGGCATCCTTCCCATTTGCGATGATACCTCGGTTGCGGACGTGGATATAGACACCGTCATCGGTCTTGATGCAGTAGATGGCCTCCAGTTCCGTGCGACCCTGGGCATTGGCGAGCTGGTAGTCAGCACCGCCATTGATAATCGTACCCTTGATACCAGGTCCTTCGAAGGTGCCGCCTGTGATGGGAATTACCGTGCGACGGCCATGCTGGGTGTTCTCAATGGAAAAAGCCTGTCCAAGCGTGACTTTCAGCTGGAGGGCAAACTCGAGTTGTGGTGTGTTCTTGGGTGCTTCAACCTGCGCATGAATCTGCAGGGAAAGCATGGTCAAGAGAGTCATGAATAGAATTTTCTTCATCATAATGAATGATTATTAGTTGAACATTTGTGGGGGAGTCCCACATTTGCCGACAAAGATACGATATTTTTTTTGTTTTTTCCTAACTCAGGGTGTATTATTTCATTTTTTTTCGTATCTTTGCAGGCAAATCATACAGAAATGATAAAACTAACGTTCAAAATCAATCACTATGGAAACAAAGACCAATGATGAACTGCGCATAGCATGGGATTTCGTGGAACATACGGGACGAAGTATCTTCCTGACGGGCAAGGCCGGTACTGGCAAGACCACTTTTCTGAAAACCGTTGTAGAAAAGAGTAAGAAACGCTGCATCGTGGTGGCTCCGACGGGTGTGGCCGCCATCAATGCGGGCGGCGTGACCATCCACTCTTTCTTCCAACTGCCCTTTACACCCTATGTGCCTAATGCCCGTATTCAGAACAAGTTTGATTTCGGCAAGGAGAAGCGGCGTATCATCGCCTCGCTCGACCTGCTGATCATCGACGAGATCTCGATGGTCAGAAGCGATCTGCTTGATGCCATCGATTTTGTCTTGCGGAGGTATCGTGACCATTACAAGCCTTTCGGCGGTGTTCAGCTGTTGATGATTGGCGACCTACAGCAACTGACGCCTGTGGTGACTGCCGAAGACGAGGCTTTGCTGAAGCCTTATTACGACACACCTTATTTCTTCGGCTCGAAGGCTCTGCAGCAGATAGAATATGTCACCATCCTGCTGAGTCAGGTGTACCGTCAGGAAGACGGCACCTTCCTCGATGTGCTGAATCATATCCGTGAGGCTCATCCCACGGCTCATGACATCACCATCCTGAACCAGCACTGTAATCCCGCCTTTATCCCTAAGCCGGGTGAGGGCTATATCCGCCTGACCACTCATAACTATCTGGCAGACAATTACAACGACAACGAACTGGCGAAACTGTCAGGACACAGTTATACCTTCCAAGCTCAGATTGAGGGCAATTTCCCTGAATATTCCTATCCGACGAGCGAGGTGCTCACGTTGAAAGAAGGAGCACAGGTGATGTTT
>Ga0310691_10005039_pt1 | contig 14625 bp, 15 predicted proteins | sample 176DNAGHGlowgp2_FD_203887 | JGI IMG/M metagenome (GOLD analysis project Ga0310691, IMG submission 203887) | Sheep rumen microbial communities from Palmerston North, Manawatu-Wanganui, New Zealand - 1766 DNA GHGlow gp2 (v2) (version 2) | ecosystem: Host-associated > Mammals > Digestive system >... | reverse complement strand
CTTTGAAATTTCCCCGGAGGGATATTTTCAGGGATGGTTAATGCCCAGGTCTTCTGCTCGGTCGGATAGTTTGTGATAATTTCGAGAGCCAATGGTGTTGTTGTCCGAACAATCCCAAGTTCTCCCCTAAGACGTCTCCATCATTGGCTCTCGAAAGTACCACTAAACTACTATGGAAAGGAATGGAACCAGTGCGAAAGGTTAAGATAGTGGCTCCTTCCTTACCGAAAAGGAAGACAAAGGCTGCTCAATCTATCGAAGAAAATGAGAATCAGATGATTTCACTTGCGATGGATCGCGTTCGTCAAAGGATAATCGACGGAACTGCGTCTTCGCAAGAGCTTGTGCACTTTCTTCGGCTTGGATCAACTCGTGAAAGACTCGAAAGAGAAATTCTCGAGAAGCAAAAGGAGCAAATCGAAGCCAAGACGGATAATCTCAAGTCGTCAGCGCACTCCGAAGAGCTGTATTCCAAGGCTCTTGAGGCAATGAGTCGCTACAGCGGTAACCGAGGAGATGAGGAAGAGTATGATTCGTACATACAGTGAACTGATCAAGCTTCCTACGTTTGCTGAGCGATACGAATATCTCAAACTGCTTGATGGCAAAATCGGAGCCGAGACTTTCGGACACTCTCGATATTTGAACCAGGCATTCTATCAGTCGTCAGAGTGGAAGCATCTCAGGAACGAGATAATCGTGCGCGACCAAGGATGCGACCTCGGACTAGATGGATTCGAGATCATGAAGCGAGCATATATTCACCATCTAAATCCAGTAACAAGAGAACAGCTTCTCGATCGAGATCCGATAGCGTGGGATCCAGAGAATCTGATTACTGTCAGCTTCGATACACATAATGCGATTCACTTCGGTGTCAAGAAACCTCTTGGATCAATTGACCCGATCGAAAGAAAACCGAATGATACTTGCCCGTGGAGGTCATAGCAATGGAACTTTATCATCATGGCATTAAAGGCCAGAAATGGGGAGTTAGACGTTTTCAGAATGAAGATGGCACTCTGACAGATTGGGGAAAGAGCCGAAATAGAGCTATAAAGACTGCCAAAACAAAAGACAAAGTCGATTCCATTTATAAGTCGCTATCTAAACAAGAAAAGCGTTTTCTTGGCGGGAATGCACACAGCAAGTCATGGATGTCTTTAGATGAAGGCGAAAATGTCGTAAAGCGATTTATAAAAGAAGTTGGCAATAAGCCCGTTGCATTTCTCGACATAATTGAAGGTGGAAGTAAGTTCACAGGTTATCAATACGAGATTGGTATCGCAACTCGAAATGGTCGCAAATATCGAGGGAAAGGGTATGCTTCCGAACTTGGTAAGAAAGCCGTCAACTGGATCAATAAGCATCCTGACATTATGGATAAAGACGTAGTGTGGATTGCTGATCCAAGGAATGTGGCGTCTAACAAAATAGCTAAGAATTTAGGTTTCTCATACGACGAAGAGAGATCACGAGATAAGTGGGATAACTTCTATAAACTAGAGCGAAAAGGAGTGTAACCAAAATGGCCGGTACAATTCTTACTGATGTAAAACAGATGCTCGGTCTGACTGAGGACTACACTCCTTTTGACCAAGAACTCACTATGCACATCAACTCAACTCTCATGATCCTGAACCAGCTTGGCGTTGGAACTCCCAACTTTCGGATAACCCTCTCTGATCCAACGGCGAGTGGGAAGCTAACATCTCAGGAAACCTGGAATCAGTTCCTCGGCGCAAGTTATTCTGGGAACATGGAAGCCGTAAAGAGTTATGTGTTTGCTAAAGTGAAACTTCTATTCGATCCTCCGGCGTCTGGAACTCTGATGGAGAGCTATAAGAAGCTCGCTGACGAGTTTGAATTTCGCCTGAACGTGGCCTCGGGGGTTTAAGCAAAATAGAAAGGAGGTCACAAAATGGAATCAACTCAGGAGCTTCAGCACTGGGGTATTAAAGGCCAGAAATGGGGAATCCGCCGCTATCAGAACCCAGATGGCACCCTTACTGAAGCTGGTAAGAAGAGATATTACTACCAGAATCCTGATGGCAGCCTTACCGAAGCAGGCAAGAAGGATTACATGACTGCCGCCAAAAAAGGCAAGCTCGACGTGAGTAAGCTTTCCGACAATGACTTGAATATGATCAATTCAAGATTCGCTCGTGAAAAGACATTTAAGCAAAATGTGTCCGATTACGAGAAATCCACGTTCAAGTATAAGCTTAAGGAAGCAGCTCTTGAACGAATCAAAGGGTCTGGCGGAGGCAAGGGTAAAGGTAAAGGCGGCGGTGGAGGCTCCACTATCGGCAAACTGCTCGCTGCACCAATTGCAAAAGCATTTGCCGACGCCTTTAAGCCATATAACGGTAGCAAAGGTAATGGCAAAGATGACGATGAAGAAGAGAATCGTCTGGCTGATTGGAAGAAATACAGAGAGTATAAGAATAACGGACACGTCTGGACCGCCGGATTCAAGTGGTCGAAGGCCGATAAACAAAATCGCGAAAGATGGGGAAAAGAAGGAAAGCGGTTCTGTGATGATGCTTCGAAGGACTGGAGAACAGGAGACAATCGCACTTCAGGATCTCGTACTTCCGAACAGTACTTGTTTGATAACTATCGGTCTACACATAAGAAAACGAAACCTAAGCCAGAGCCGAGCGTGGCATCTAAGAAGTGGCAAAAATGGGATCAGACAGCCGAGCGTGCTGGCAAGTCTGGAATCATTATCAGTCATTCTGCTTCAGCACGTTATGTTGTTACCCGTTCTTCTGACGAACTTTACCATTGGGGCATTCTCGGTCAGAAATGGGGAGTGAGACGTTTCCAGAACAAGGATGGAACCCTTACAGCTGAAGGAAAGGAACGATATTCTACCGGCAACGAAAAGCATCCAGATATCGACTATCGTAACGGTGATGAAGTTTCTAAGTACGTGATTGGGCTCCATAAGAAGTACATGGATGCTGCTTTTAATGATAAAATGCGCAAAAAATACGACCTCGGTCAGGATACGTCCTCAGAGTTTGTGAAGAACAATAAAAAGTATGGGGATATGGTAAGTCACATTACAGCAGCTACGAAAAAAGCACTGAATGCCGCCATTGAAGCAGGCAATGCTGCGACGACTAGCTCGAAAGAAAATTGGAAAAACCCAGGTCCTTTGTGGGAAAATATGAATCGGAAGAATGTTGAATACTGGGATAAATTCCAAGAAGTAGCCGATGAATACATTCAAAAGAACTTCTCAAAAGACGAGCAAGAAGTAGCTAGAAGTGTCGTCTATTGGCGGTTTATTGACTGGTAAAACGGAGGTGACAGCCGATGGCACTGTCAAACACGGCTGTCCCGAAATACTATGGAGCATTTCGACAGGCCGTAATGCGCGGAGAAATTCCGGTTGGACGCTATGTCGAGATGGAGATGCACCGAATCGACGACCTGATTGCAAACCCGGGTATCTACTACGATGAGGACGCAATTAACGGCTTTATAGAATACTGCGAATCCGAGATGACGTTGACTGACGGCTCGGATTTTTTCATGCTCGACAGCTTTAAGCTTTGGGCCGAACAGGTATTCGGATGGTACTACTTTGTCGAGCGCTCCGTTTGGGTTCCGAACAAGGACCATAAAGGCGGACACTACCAGAAGAAGTATCTGAAGCGGCGTCTCATTAACAAGCAGTTCCTGATCGTTGGACGAGGTGCAGCAAAGTCCATGTATGCTAGCTGCATGCACAGCTTCTTCTTGAACGTCGATACGAGCACGACGCATCAGATCGTAACCGCTCCAACAATGGCACAGGCCGATGAAACGTTAGCACCGATTCGAACGGCCATTACGCGTGCGCGTGGGCCTCTGTTCCAGTTCCTTACCGATGGAAGTCTTCAGAACACAACCGGAAGCAAGGCGAATCGATGCAAGCTTGCATCGACCAAAAAAGGTATTGAAAACTTTATCACCAACTCCATCATCGCCGTTCATCCGATGAGTGTCGACAAGCTTCAGGGTTGGAGAACCAAAATGGCGTCGGTCGATGAATGGCTTTCCGGGGATACTCGGGAAGATCCTATCGGTGCTATCGAGCAGTCTGCTACAAAAGGCATGATTGACGACTATCTGATTATCGCCACGAGCTCAGAAGGCACGGTTCGAAACGGCGCTGGCGACACAATCAAAATGGAGCTGGAATCCATACTCAAGGGCGACTACATCAACCCGCATGTGAGCATCTGGTGGTATGCGCTAGACAACCTGGACGAAGTTGGCAAACCTGAGTATTGGCTTAAGGCCAATCCGAACATCGGAAAGACGGTCAGTTACGAGGCTTACCAGCTAGATGTCGAGAGAGCCGAGAAGGTACCGGCCGCAAAAAACGATATTCTTGCCAAAAGATTCGGATTGCCGATGGAAGGCTATACGTATTTCTTCACATACGAAGAAACGTTGCCACACAAGCATCGCGAATACTGGCAGATGCCGTGTGCTATGGGTGCCGACCTTTCTCAGGGAGACGACTTCTGTTCGTTCACCTTCCTCTTCCCTATCAACACCGGCGAATTCGGGATCAAGACAATCAACTATATTTCCGAGTATACGCTGTCCAAACTGTCTGCCGCAATGCGAGAGAAGTACCAGGACTTCATGGATGAAGGCTCACTTATGGTCATGAATGGTACTGTGCTGAACATGATGGAAGTGTATGAGGATCTTGATCACCATATCATGGAGCGCGGATACGATGTCAGAGCGTTTGGCTACGACCCGTACAACGCCAAAGAGTTTGTCGAACGTTGGGGCACGGAGAATGGACAGTACGGCATCGAGAAGGTCATTCAGGGTGCGAAGACAGAGTCGGTTCCGCTGGGCGAGTTGAAGAAGCTGGCGGAACAGCGGAAGCTTCTGTTTGATGAGCAGCTTATGACTTATGCAATGGGTAACAGTGTCGTGAATTTCGATAATAATGACAACCGCAAGCTTAGTAAGAAGCGTCATGACCAGAAGATTGACGCAGTTGCCGCATTACTTGACGCCTTTGTCGCATATAAGAGAAATCTGGAGGCGTTTGAATAATGAAAGACTACATAATTACTAGAGATTACTCACGCAGCCTCCGGCACTATGGAGTACGAGGTATGCGATGGGGCGAACGTAATGAGGAAGACCCCCAACAGAGTAATACTACACAGCGGCGTACAGTATTTACTTACAACAGTGCGCCTACTATGTACAGAGTCAAGAAGAATGTCGGTCAGCAGATGGAGAAGCAGAAAAGCACTGTCGCTTCGTCCATGGATCGGATATTCAAAGACTTGAGTACGCAGGCAAAACAGCAACAGGACCAAATGTACGAGTTGCGTAAAGAGATTGCCGTAAGTGGAGCATCCGGCGGCGCGTATGATCGGATGTTTGATGAAGCCGATGCACTGTACGATGAAGTGCAAGATAATTTGGCTAAAGGTAAACTTCCTACCAAACAGCAATCGGCCATGTTGAAAAACTATCAAGAGATGTTTAAGAGTCTTCAGAGCCAAATGGCTGGCATAAAGAACAAAATAGGCAACGCTGTTGGTCAGCTATAAATGGTAAGGTGGTGCGTGAAATGCCCGAATACGTTATTATGCGCCAATATGATACTGGAGATACCCTTGAGCATTTCGGTATCAAAGGTCAGAAATGGGGCGTAAGACGATATGAGAATCCGGATGGAACTCTAACTCCCGAGGGACAAAAAAGGTATTATGGCAAACTATTCGAAAAAGAATCAAAGAAACAAGAGCGTCTAAATTATAAAGCCGATCGAGCAACTCAGATCCGATTGGCTAAAGATCACGCAACAAAAGCAAAACAAAGCGCTGCTGCCGGGTTGACTGGCGCTGCAATAGCTGGAGCAGGATACTTGGAGACTGAAATAGCCAAAGGCATGAACGGCGGCAAAGTTCCACTATCTGTCGAGCGAGTTGTTAGTCGTTCGAAAGGCGTAGAACACGTATCGATGCATAAGGGGGAAGGGTATCAATTAGCCATTGGCGGTTTAATGGACATGACCGCTGGCAGTGCTATTGCTATGGTAGGACTTGGGAAAGCTGCATATCATGGGATAAGAGCATCTGTGGCACATTATCGGGCTTCTGCCGCAGGCCATCAAAAAGCAGCACTAAAGGCCAAAGAACATTTGGACAGTATGAAGGAATTATTTAAGAATACACCATATGCTAATCTCGTGAATAAAAAATTTGACTAAATGTTTTTGGGAGGATAATCATCATGGATTATTTGATCACCAGAGATGACGGGTCTCAATTTGTGGCGCATCATGGTGTAAAAGGCCAGAAGCACGGTCAACGCCGCTATCAAAATGAGGACGGCAGTTTGACACCTGAAGGTCGCGAACATTATGGCGTTGGTGAAAGTAAATTCCATGGTCAAGGCGGCCAGGGATATGAAGCTCGTCAAGCGTATAAACGCGGCGAGATCACTAAAGAAGAAAGAAAGCAAGCTACGAAAGCTGGCAACATTATTGGTAAACTTGATAATGTTGCAAATCTCGGCTTCGGAAGACGCATTCGTGAATTCAGAGCCAGACATTCGACAGGTATTACGGCTGCGTCTACAGCCATGGCCGCTATTGGGGGTATTGCCGCCACCGCATTAACGGCCGCTACTGGCGGCGCTGCAGCCGCTGTTGCTGTTGGAGCGCAAGCCGTTGGCGGAATCATCGGGACAGGTATTGGCACCGCCGTTGGTACGAAAGTCATCGATCCGCTCATGCTGAAGTACGGCTACAATAGCAAATTTAACGCAAGCGGAAGACAGGATTCTTATACCCCATCCAATAAGAGGGGGTAATTCCTAATGCCAGAAAAATCCACATTCGGTTCCAGGCTGAAACATGCCTGGAACGCTTTTCTTAACAGAGATCCGCCCCACGAGTTTGATTACGCGAATATAGGGCCGTCTTATTCTACTCGTCCGGATAGACCAACGCTCCGGATGAGCAGCGAAAGGACGATCCTTACCGCAATCATCAACCGGATCTCTGTTGATGTTTCGCGAACTACAATCCAGCATGTCTTACTAGACAAAAACGGACGTTTCGACCATGTGATCAAATCCGGACTGAATAACTGCTTAACGCTCGAAGCGAACATCGACCAGACGGCTCAACAGTTCAAACATGACATAACATTCAGCATGCTTGATGAGGGATATGTGGCCGTTGTTCCAATCGACACTAAGTTCGATATTCGGAAATCTGAAACGATCGACATCGAGACGCTCCGTGTTGCGAAGATTGTAGAATGGTATCCTCAGCACGTGCGTGTGGAAGCGTACAACGACCGAACCGGGTTGAAGGAACTTCTCCTCTACCCCAAGTCGAAGTGCGCCATCATTGAAAACCCATTCTACGCCGTGATGAACGAACCAAATAGTACGCTCAAGAGACTCGTCAGGAAGATGGCACTTCTGGACAGCGTTGATGAGCGGACTTGCAGCGGCAAACTCGATCTTCTTGTACAGCTGCCTTATGCGATTAAGGGCGAACTGCGAGTACAGCAGGCGGAACTTAGACGCAAGGCAATCACTGATCAGCTGACGGACGGCTTCGGCATTGGCTACATTGACAGTACCGAGCATGTTACACAGCTGAATCGTCCGGTTGAGAACTCTCTGCCGGAACAGATTGAGAAGCTGCAAGCTCAGCTATACAACCAACTGGGACTGACTCAAGCGATCATTGATGGCAGTGCCAATGATGCTGAACAGACGAATTATTTCAATCAGACGATTGAACCGATCGTCGCGGCTATCTGCGGTGAAATGAATCGGAAGTTCCTTACGAAAACCGCTCGTTCGCAAGGACATACGATTTATTACTTCAAAGACCCGTTCAAGTTCATTCCGGTTACCAGCCTTGCCAATATTGCTGACGTGATGACGCGCAATGCGATCATGAGCAGTAATGAATTCCGACAGATCCTTGGCATGAAGGCGGCGGACAATCCTGATGCTGATGCACTCAGGAATAAGAACATACCAACTAGCATGGAACCGACCAATGAAATGCCGATGGACGAAGTCCTTCCGGAAGAGCAGAGCATGCCTATGGAAGAAGCTCCGTCCAAGCTTACAGCAGACACACCCATCTCGTTACTCGGTGGCATGAGTCAATCAATCAAAATGGAGCCGGGCGAAGAGGTGCTAGCTCATTCGGCGCATACCAAGCGGCAAAATGCGTTTGATCTATTCGGTCCTCGTAAGCAGCGAGGCTCGCCGAATGACGGTCCATGCTACGTAATACAACGAAATCAAGCACCTAGAACAGGGGGTTAGATCTATGCCCACAAACTATGATTTTTGTGGATGGGCCACTCGTAACGACATTAAATGCAGCGACGGCCGTACTATTCGCAAAGATGCCTTCAAGGACAACGATGGAATGACCGTGCCGCTGGTGTGGAACCATCAGCATAACGAGCCCTTCAATGTTCTTGGGCATGCTTTGCTCGAAAACCGGGAAGACGGCGTTTACGCTTACGGATATTTGAACAATACCGAAAGCGGTAAGAACGCCAAGGAGCTCCTGAAGAACGGGGATATTCACTCCATGAGCATCTATGCCAACCGGCTTAAGCAGCAGGGTGGTAATGTGCTCCATGGCATGATCCGCGAGGTCAGCCTCGTTCTTGCCGGGGCCAATCCCGGAGCGAACATCGAAGCCGTCATGGTTCACAGTGATGACTATGACGACGAAGAAGATCTGCTGATCGTGAATCATTCGGATCAGATTGAACTCTTCCACGCCGACGAAGAGCCGGAGAAGAAGGAAGAAAAGCCTGCGGAAGCGGAAGACACCGATGTGAAGAAGAGCAATGATGCTCTCGAGGGTCTTACCGCTGAGCAGAAGGCCAAGCTCAAGAAGATGCTGGCCGAAAAGGACAAAGACGAAGAGGACGACGCCGACGAGAAGAAGGAAGAGTCCGAAGAAAAACCCGAGACTACAGAAGACGATGAGGACGAGAAGCCCGTCGCGCATGCAGATAAGGAGGACGAACCCATGGCTGGAGAAGCGAAAGAAAAGACTGTTCAGGATGTTTTCAATGAATTCACCGAAGAACAGAAGAACGTTGTGTATGCGCTGATTGGCGCTGCCCTTGAAGAAAATGGAGGTAAAAACGAAGTGAAGCAGAACGCTTTTGAATCTGATGGCCTGAACCCCGGCGAAGAGGTTCTGACCCACGCTGAAATGGAAGAAATCATGAATGATGCGCAGGAGCTGGGCTCTCTGAAGAAGGCTGTTCTGCAGCACGGCATCACCGACATCAATCTGCTCTTCCCGGACTATAAGAACTACACCGACAAGCCCGGTTTCATCGATCGTCCCCAGGAATGGGTTGGCAAGGTCATGTCCGGTGTTGGCAAGACCCCCTTCACCCGTGTGAAGAGCATGTTCGCGGACATCACCGGCGATGAAGCCCGTGCCCGTGGATATATTAAGGGCAACCAGAAGCTGGACGAAGTCTTCGGTCTGCTGACCCGTGAGACTCCTCCCCAGACCATCTACAAGAAGCAGAGCCTGGATCGCGATGATGTGGTCGACATTACTGACTTTGATGTCGTGGCCTGGCTGCGGCAGGAGATGCGGGGCAAGCTGGATGAGGAAATCGCCCGGGCTATTCTGGTTGGTGACGGCCGTGCTACCACTTCCAATGACAAGATCAAGGAAGGCAACGTGCGTCCTATCTGGACTGATGATCCCGATCTGTTCACCGTGAACGCAAACGTTACCGTGGATCCCATCGACCCCACCAAGACCGCCAAGAACTTTATCAAGGCTGCCGTTCGTGCCCGGAAGGATTACAAGGGTTCCGGCAATCCCACTCTGTACTGCTCCGAAGAGCTGCTGACTGAGTGCCTGCTGCTGGAAGACAGCATCGGCCGTCCGCTGTATGACAGCGAAGCCAAACTGGCGACTGCGATGCGCGTGAGCTCCATCGTGTCCGTCCCCGTGATGGAGAATCTGACCCGGACCGTGAAGGGCCAGGCGAAGAAGCTGATGGGCATCATCGTCAATCTGAAGGACTACAACGTTGGCTGCGACAAGGGCGGACAGGTGTCCATGTTCGACGATTTTGACATCGACTACAATAAGCAGAAGTACCTGATTGAAACCCGTATCAGTGGTGCTCTGGTTGTTCCCTTCTCCGCGATCATTCTTGAGTGCGACACGACTGCTTCTACTCCCGCTGCTGATCCCGACAACGGTGAAGGCGGCGAAGGTTAATCCTTTCGGCAATATTCTGAAATCCGGGCATGTTTCGTAACCTCTGCCCGGATTCTTTTTAAGGAGATGAATATCATGTTCGAAAAGAAGATTCTGTACGATAAGTATTCGGATCTGCGAATCAACCGAATCCATATGTGGGCCAACCAGTCCGCCACACGGCTGTTTTACGACGCGGAACTCAAGCATAAGGTTCCCTATGAAGAAGTCGTGAACGCTGTTGTGATGGGTTTCATCGCGATTGAGAAAAACGGCAGCGTCTACTCTCCTTCCAAGTATACCCTGACCGATTCCGGCATCACGTTCTATTGCGATGACAGCATTACGATCGCCGTGAACGCCGAGCCTTTCATCGTTAGCCCCGAGACTGATTCTTTCGGAACCATCTTCGGAAAACTGCCCAGTGACCTTCAGTCCAATGTGACCATCAGCGGTGATGTTATCAGCGGTCAGCTGAAGTATGTCAGCGATTATACTGGATTCTCCGGCGATGTCGCTCTGCAGGAAGGCAACTATCTCGCCCTGAAGATTGGCGGTGTTGATGCGTCCGATGTGGTTACAGTTGAGCTGATCGGTGGCACTACCGGACATCCTGTGACGCTGGATTCCGATCGTAACATTGTTCTGCGGATCACCAACACGGAGACCCAGAGCGTGAAGGTTGTTCTGAATGGCGCAGACACTAAGACTTACAAGCTAACCGGCCTTGAGCTGGCTGAAGAGTAAGCCGAGGTAGATCCTGATCACGGGCGTAAGCGTCTTGTGCACGGGCGCTTACGCCCTCTTTTTCTTTTTGTTTGAGGAGGTACAGGCATGGCCAGGTTTTATGGAAAAATCGGATTTGTCCTCGATCACGTCGAGATCACTCCTGGTAATTGGAAGCCGGCCATGGCTGAAAGATATTACTACGGAGATGTCATGAAGCGGCGTCTTTCCTGGGAGAAAGGCGAGTCCATCAATGACAACATCAAAATAGGCAACCAGTTTTCCGTTTTGGCAGACGAGTATGCCGAGACACACATGTATGCCATGAAGTGGATCGAATGGAAGGGTGTTAAATGGAAGATAACTTCCGTTGAAATCGAACGCCCTCGAATGATACTGACTATCGGAGACGTCTACAACGAGACAGAACAACAGGAGGATACGATACATGAACCTTAACGAGATCATCCGGCAGCTTAAGGCTACTGTGTTCGCGCTTGACAGCCTGCAAGTTAAAGGGCGCGAGAATCTGGATATTCTGTTGGGCACAATGCAGAACATTGACCGACAGATAGCAGCTCTTGCTAAGTTCCAGCAAGATCTAGATGCAAGTTTTAACGTTGATATCACCCCGGCCGAATCGGAGACGGTTTCGGATTCCGCCGAGTAAACCATAAGGAGACGAGGTCGCATGAGAACATTTACAGTTGTTCCTTCGTTTGAAGGCGAATCGGCATTCTTTGAGCTCCCGGATATTGGATTTCAAGGCGATAATTTGTCTTTTGCGATCTTGTTCAATCTCACAGAGCTTACAGAACACTGGCCGAATATTCAGCCGACAATGATCGTGACCGATCCGGAGTCGAATACGTTCATTGCTCCGAATACCAGCTGGAATTCGGAAACACACATTTTCACGTGGAACATTTCCAGCACCGAAACAGCATATGAGGGCGATCTCCACTGTCAGCTGAAATGCACCTCGGAAGATGATCCGACGACGATCGTATGCATGAGCCAGATTTGCCAGACGCACATTTACGCAAGTCTTGCCGCCGCAGATGATCCACCGGAAGCCTTTCAGAACTGGCTTGATACGCTGACACTGCTTAGTGCTCAGATCTCTGAAGACGCTAATACTGTCATCAGTGGCGTCGAAGCCAGCGAAGTGAATGCCCGTGCTGCACAGGATGCGGCGGATGATGCGGCGACAATCAAAACGGATGTCGAGGCAATCCAGCAGTCCGTTGAGACTACTGCCAGTGCTGTACAGGCAGACAAGAACACTGTTCTTTCAGCGAAACAGCAAGCTCTGGATGCGGCGCAGAATGCCGAAGCTTCGAAGAACGCAGCTATTACGGCGGCAAATGAGTCGGCGGATAACCTGGTAGAGTCAGACCGAAACCTGGCAAATACCCGTTCAGCTAGAGATACAGCGGTTGACGCGGCAACACAGGCGTCGACATCTATGGCGAGTTCTCGTGCCGCTCAGGCCGCTGCCGAACAGGCTCAGAGTATTGCCGAGTCGTCGCGAGATATTGCCGTTCAGGCAAAAAACGATGCAGTAGCTGCCAAGAACGCTGCCGAAGTAGCACAGGCGGTTGCGGAAGCTTCCGAAGATCGTGCTGTTCAGGCAGAAGAGACTGCAGTTGACGCTGCCGAGCAGTCCAAGAAATGGGCGATTGGTAAAGACCTGAATGATACACCTGTATCATCCACTGACGCTGCGCATAATAACTATGCGCAGTACTGGGCTGGACGCTCCCAAGAAGATGCTCAGAGCGCAAATGCCGCCAAGGACACGATCTTGAGCACTCGGATGTCCACCGCAAGATATTCACAGGATGACGAATCGATCACGTTTACGATCGGAACAACGATGTTGATCAATGGGTAAATAACGCGGCTTATGACGCGTAAGTTCCTTTTATTTGTGTATTGGAGGAAGAGATATGCCTACAGAAAAGAAATTACGCGTCTTTAAGATCGAGGACAGCGGCACGGTTGAAGAATACTCGATCCGTGACTCGCATATTAACCTCGCGTATGGTGTGTGCTCCACAGATGAAGCCACGACAGCCAAGGTCGTAACTCTTACGAACGATCCCGGCTGGGGGTTGAAGTCCGGCTCTATGATCAGCGTTAAATTCCTGTATCCGGTGTCGGTTGCTTCTACGTTGAACGTGGATGGAACTGGAGCAAAGGATATTTGGCAGCACGGTGCTGCAGCGGTGAATGTTATTCGTGCAAACGATACGGTGCAGCTGGTCTATGATGGCACAAGATATTCTATCCTGGCGATCGATAGCGCTTCTCAGCTAAGGGCCGGTGAAGCCGGCGGTCTTGCGACACTTGACGCCAGTGGCAAGATTCCCGGAAGTCAGCTGCCGAGCTACGTGGATGACGTTCTTGAGTTCGTGAATAGAGATAATTTTCCGGCAACAGGCGAGGCCGGGAAGATCTACGTGGATACTTCTTCGAATGAGTCCTATCGTTGGAGCGGTTCCACGTATATTCGCATTGATGATGTTGATGAGTTCGTTGGAGCTACTTCGAGCTCTGCCGGTTCTGCCGGTCTCGTTCCCGCTCCTGCTTCCGGAGATCAGCACAAGTTCCTTGGAGCCAACGGTCAGTGGAACGATCTGGACGCTTCAATGGACATAGATATTTCTCTTCCGGTGAATGGCTGGAGTGCTACTCAGCCGTATACCTATACTTGGTTGAATTCCAACGTGACGGATGGATGTACAGTGAAAGTGTATTTCCTCACTGGATCTGAAGAAGATGATACACTGTTCCTCGAGTTCGAGAAAGTAGCCGGTGGCGTTCAGTTTACCGCCCCTACCATGCCGACCGATCCTATCCCGGTTCGGATTCACCTTATCTATTTCGAAACTGGAATTAATGACCAGCAGCCGACGGAAGCAGATCGCATATCAACGGATGCTATTCATGGAGCTGCCAATGTCGAGGAAGCTCTGACAACTCTCGATACCAATATTAAGACCAAGCTTGATAAGCCGGTGAATGTCCCGGCCGATCGGTTCCTCCGGACAGATGCGAATGGACAGGCCGTATGGGCTGCTGCCGCAAATTCTTCAGAGGTAGCGGATGCTGTTTCTGACTGGCTTAGTGACAACATTACTACCGGGCAGACCATCGCTCTGGACGAGAGCCTTACTGTAGCAGGCGCTGCCGGTGATGCGAAGGCGACTGGCGATCGGTTGAACGCGTTTGCTGACGCGACGACCGGTATCGTCGCTGTGTCTGATACTCAGCCGCAATCAGCAGACAATCGTCTGTGGATTAATGACAGCACAGTAGAGGAGTATTCGGTTCCGACGTATGCTGAACACGAAGCTTTAAGCGGTGAAGTTACTGATTTAAAAGACGCTTTACAATCTGTTTATATTCCATTAAGTTTTGAAATCGGAGTAAATAGATATATTGGTAACGTCGGAGAATTAATATTGTCTTCCAATACAAAAAGAGCCTCAACCGATGCGGCAGAAGTCCCAGACAGCAAAATCCTCACAATCACGCCAGCATATGGATACACAATATCACTTTTTAAGCGTATAAACGGAGCATGGTCTATTGCCGAAGGAAATAGATCAACATCGTTTACT
>Ga0310691_10005037_pt1 | contig 14626 bp, 18 predicted proteins | sample 176DNAGHGlowgp2_FD_203887 | JGI IMG/M metagenome (GOLD analysis project Ga0310691, IMG submission 203887) | Sheep rumen microbial communities from Palmerston North, Manawatu-Wanganui, New Zealand - 1766 DNA GHGlow gp2 (v2) (version 2) | ecosystem: Host-associated > Mammals > Digestive system >... | reverse complement strand
ATGCCGGAATCCTATCAAGATTAACGGATTCACCGTCGTCAAAAACATAAAGATATAAGCTGTTTTTCTTTCCGATAGTAAAAGACTCACGACTGTCATTAATATACTCCTCGTATTTTGCCTCAACATATGGGTGGAAAAAGGTGTTGGTATGATTGTTTACGAAGCCAACATATTGTTGAGGGCAATTTTTTTCCTCGTAATTTGGCGCAAAGGCAAGGCACAAACCGTTGTTAACACCACTTCTTATAGCGTCTATTACATAATCAGTGATATCCATGGATAACATTTCGTCCCCGAAATCAAAATGCTGTTCGGCAATTATAATAGAAGGTTTTCCATTGATGAAATTTTCGTATTCCGATTTGAGGTAATCAAGGGTGTATATGCCGCCTTTAAGTGATTTCTCGTTCAATACCTTATCGTCGACAATGTCCTTTATATCTTCGATTATTTCCTCACATGTTATTGATTTCTCGTCCTCGTTGAGTTCTTTGGAATATTCGACCAATTTATTGTAAATTTTGATGAATTTATCCTTCCTGAAGATTTTTGGAAGAACAAAACTGCCGTCGGCTGACTGTTCGTCCGGGTCAGTCCACGGAATAGCGGTTTTAGCAAAAAACCAATTGGACCCCTCTTTGGATAACGATGCCTTATCCGTTATCCAAAAGTCAGACATATAATCAAATCCACGGCCTTCATCAAACTCTTTTGGTAGTTTAAAGAGAATTAAATTAAACGAGGCCGCTCTCTTTGCGGGTGTTTCGAAATTGTGTATGAGGGTTTTTTCATATGGAACGCCGTCGAGCGAAAAACAATTCGTCATCTTAAGTGTGAATTTCAATTTATCGATGTTTGCGAATGTCTTATCGTCGATTAATTCCTTTATCTTGCATGTATCAAAGTGTATGAGCCCTCTCATTATACGATTTCCGTATCCAAGGTATAACACTGGATTCAAACCCATGTTTTGCTGAGAGGATTCAACTATGCTATTTGTTTTATCTAAAAAGAAATGTCTAATCATTTTACAATAATTTCTCTTAGATAAATAGCAAATATATGCCAAATATATTTTTAGCATTTTCGTAAGATTTAGATGTTACTAACTATTTATTGTTAGATTGGGAAATATGTTGCGGAAAGTATAAGCGGCATCGCCCTATTCTCTAAGTGAGGACACAAGGTTAGCCGCCAAGGGGTCTAAATTGGCCCCTTGCTTTCGCGTCTTATAACCCCAAGTTTGACTTTTTTCCCTTTTTTCATTATATTATCAGAAAGTCTATCTGATGAGGAAAATTAGCAGTGAAATTACTATTCCAATGGAGTCGATGAAGGCTAAATGGGGCACCATCGATAAGAAAAATCCAATGTTTATCTATCTTGAGTTGGGCGTTTATATCACCCCAAAGGTAAAAGAAGAATCATATACCGACAACATTGCAAAAATCGAAAAAGAAAGCAAGCAAATCGTTAAAGACGCCATTGGTAATACCGATAGCGTGAAAAAAGATTTTATTTTTGTCACTGATATCGCCGACACGAGAATAATGTTCGGTAAAAAGTCATATCTTTCAATACAAGTACATATGGGCCGCCGTCCACAATATTCGAAACAAGCATTCAAAGATGCGGTTGGGGATATGGATGGTCAATGGAAACCTGTTTATGAGAAAATACTCGATACCATAGAGAGTAATGGCTTTGCCTGTTCTAAAACAAAGAAGTAGGCTATTTATAATAAAATGTTAAGATGCAAGAATTTTTTATCATACAGGGTTCTGTGAATCCCGAATTGATTCTCGAGTTGATAAAGGACGGGCGCCATGATTTCCAAAAATCGTTGATAAACGAAGCCCTTCAGGACAGCGTTGTCACTTTTTCTATGGAAGATGAAGAGACGGGGTTACTGAAGGTTGCAAAGGCCAAGGCCGAAATTGTACTTGCCGAAGGGACGGGTTGTGAAGAAAAATACCTTCTTAAATACAAATGGAAGGACAGAGATGTAGCAAAGCCCGGTTTCTATAAAGGTTGGTTCGAAATCAAATTCAATGGAAACATATCACAGGACGGCGTCGAATATCCAACAGGTAATCTAATCGTCCCAATCGAAGAAGACCTTAGGATTGTAATTAAATGAGTGGTTTAACCGCTCATTTTTTTGTTTTTATCGGTTATTTTTTGTATTTTATAATAAAATGGTTCGCTAAATGCTAACGGAGGATGAAATCGAAAAAAACCGTACTGAGATAATCGAATTATTGTTGTCAACAAAAAGGGAGGGCGTTAATCGCCTCATCGCTTTTCTTTTTGACAGCGGATATTTTTATCAGTATGGGTCGAAAAAACACCATACTTATAACGGCGGTCTCGCCGAACATTCGCTTGAAGTCATGAAATATGCTCTTACCCATAATAAAACATGTAATAAGTCATCGGTTATTATAGTATCATTATTACATGATATCTGTAAAGTGAGTTATTCCTTTCCGGAAGACATGGTTTTCGTTGGCCACGGAAGTAAATCTGTCGCAATTATCGAAGACTTTGTAAAATTTCCGCTTACATATGAAGAGCATAATGCCATACGATTCCACATGGGGAAGAAAGCATTTATACGGGACGACGACGATGCAAAACGCTTTGCGGATGCACAAAATTCCGAATTATGGGAAATAGTCCATATTGGTGATTGTCTGAGCGCGGGTAGATACCCGAAGTTCATGTATGGAATAGTAAGAAAATTAATGAAAATAGGCGGGTTTTGATGCCCGCCTTTAATTTTATGCCAGTTCAGGATGTTTCGTTAAGATTAAATTACGAAGGTATTTTATTTTGTTCTCGTAATTTTTATTCGATGCGTACCTTTTGCCGAGTTCGTTAACAAACTGGCCGGGTTTCATAAGGTCCTGTATTGTTTTTCCGTTTATCAGATAGTGATTATTAAGGAGATTGATATAACCCTCTACACTATCGTTTGGGTCAGCATATGTTACAACATCACGCCCATCGTCATACGCACCGACAGAAAACACGCTGTTAGTTTTCTTTGCCCTGTTAGTAGCGCCAAAGCAAGACTCCAAATGCGCCGCAGCCATCAAAAACGGCAGGTCAAAATCATTTTTATCGGCGATTGAAACAAGCGTCTCGGGTTTGAGCCTCGTTGAATCCAAAGAAAATCCCTGATTCTTAAGGGCAAAATTCATATAATCCTCACATGCTTTTACGCGTTTTTCGTGCTCAGGGTCTACGCTTGCTCCCGGCCCCTCTTTTTTGGCTTCGTCCTGCTGTTCAATGTAATTTATTAACATGTCTTTTTGGTTTTCAGGAATATTCAACCTGTGAACCATTGGAATCATTACAGAAATAGCGACTCCCGCGACCAACGCCTGTTTGATTTTTGCCATGATGTCGTTGAATGATTTTGCTTCATTCAGACTTTCCTGCAAAACCTGTGTCAGACGCTCTTCGCACAAAAAGAGTTTAAACTGCGTTTCTGTAAGTATTACTTTCATTAATCGAAGATGTTAGAGAGTTTAATCATACCGCAGACATCGTTTCCTACGGTTTCGAGAGAATAAGATTTGCTTGAAATCTGCTCCATGATGGCAGTAATTTTCTCAGAAGCGGCCTCGTTACCCTCGGCGTCAAATTTTTTCTTTGCTTCAGATAATTTTGTTGAGCAAGCCTCTTTGTATTTTTCAAATGTCTTTTCGCGGTCCTCGCCTTCACTAAGTTCCTTAAGAGCATCTATTTCACCCTTTGTTAATTGAGAAGAATACTTTTTATTGAATTCCTCAATCATGGTATTAGCGATGTCGTCGATACTTCTTGATTCGGTGATAGTAGCCGAAGACTCGTTTTTTTCTACGCTCTCACGGATTACCTTAAGGGCGTTGCTGTAATTTGCAATGTTTTTCGAGCTCTTTTTGTTTTCGGCAATATAATAGATAGCGTCAGAAAGTTTAGTGTTCTCTTCAGGAAGTACGACGGCCCCGTTGGAGGCAACAAGGATGTATCCCTCTGCGAGCACTCTTCCGAGTTTTCTACAACTTTCATCGACGGTCTTTTTGTCAACACCCCAAGGCTCAGAAGCAATGCTGTTAACGAAGAAATTGATGTCTGATTCTACACCCGCCTTTCTGATATTTTCACACAACGAATGTAATGCGGATAGATTTTTGTCGCCTTTAATCGTTGCAGTATACTTCTTCATAATCTTTTTTCCCTCTGAAAGTTTGAACAACTCCGGGGAAATTGACTCGAATGCTTCTTTTATATACCCGAATGGTTTGTTCGCAATATCATTGGCCCTTATGCAGGTTGATATAAATTCAGCGCGCTTATCGCATGCCTCGTTAACTGACTTGCGATAATTTTCGACTTCGCTGATGGTTTTCATATTTTTTATTTCGCTGATTGGCATAATATCAAATGTTTCTTATAAATAGTGTTTTTAATCGGTTTCTTCCACGCCGGCATCATCTGTCCCCATGTCTATATTCTCTGCATCGGACGAAGTATCACCTGTTTCGGGAACACTGTTCATGGTTTCAATTGCTTCACTAAGCAAATCTTCCCTTTCGACGGCATCTTCGTCAACAAGCGTTGAGAATTTATTGAGGACTTTTCTGATATTTTCGGCTACCGTCACGGTTTTTCCTTCGAAGTCAAATGCCTCTTCAATGGTACCGTCTTGTTCTTCTTTGGCCGCTTTTGAAAGCATTTCGAAATAACGCTGAGTATAACTCTTAGCGGCTTCTTTTAATACTTTTCTCGATTCCTGTAGCGGTGTGCCGTCATCGGCCAATGGAGCGCCACTCATATCTGTTTCTCCGCCATTACCATTGATGTCTCCACCTTCTTCGGAACCAGGTTCTCCGAGGTCAACATCGATATCGCCGTCTCCATCCATATCGCCACCCAAAGCTCCGCCTAAGCCACCGCCGCCGCCAAGGCCGCCAAAGCCGTCTTCGCCTTCGGTATCTTGTTGTGCGGGCTGAGGGTTATTCATAGCATCATAGTCACCGTAAATTCTATCGGTTGTATCAAACATGCCGGTTTTCTTAATCACGCTTGTTGTTGCAGCAAGTTCTGCGGCCATGGCCTTTTCAATGCGGATTTCATTTAGCATGTCCTTAATCTCAGTATCACTCATCTTCATAATGTCACGGAGGGCTTTATGCATCGACATCATAGGTATACCCGTTCCCGGGTCAGCAAGTGCCACCTGCATTGCATTCAGCCTCTTCGTGAGGTCATCGAGTTCCTGCGCTTCAATTTGGGTTGAAGGGTTGTTAAGGGAAAGCGTGAAGTTTCCGATTTCATCGGTAAGGCCCATGATATAGAGATGAATCATTGCAATTTTGTTCAACTCCATAAGCAAGAATTGCTGTATGCGGTTTATCATCCTTGCGAAGCGGACATCAATGAAAGACAAATTGGCGCTCTTTCCCTGAGCCTCTTGGAAATTGAGGAATGATTTAGGTACACGCATCGCTGTGAGCATCTTATTCTGCATGTATTCAACATCAGAAAGTTGTACATCACTATTAGCGGCCGGAAGGGTTTCAATGGGGGTCGGAGCATCCTCTCTACGGACGGGGATAAAATAATCAGCGGACACATCGAGGAAATTTTTTCTGAGGTCAATTTGTCCTGTAGATGGGTCGATTATCTGCGTGCGCTTAAATTCGTTGGCAATTTGATTCACATATGCCTGCACATCTTGGTCGTCAATATTACCCACATAAATTTTGAAAACACGACGCTCAATGGCCTTATCAAGCCTCCAAATCAACATTGCGTCTTCCATCATGCTCCACATCCTCCATGCGCGTCTTGCTTTGTGAAGCATTGATACACCATACGGAAGGAAGAAAGAGTCATTAAGGAGACGGAAATGCGCAACCTGCCAATTCATGTATGGGTTATCGCCGTTATGGCCCCTCCATACAAAACGAACCTCATCGGGTTTCAGGTCATCACCTGTTGTTACAGGAATGGTATAAGATGCACTATATCCGTTTTCAACGCGGTCTACTTCATATACAGGCATCATCATCCACCCCATAACACCGTTTTCCTTGCTTATATTAAGCAATTCAAATGTGTTTCCGTATTTGCATAGGTGACGGGCAACCATTGGAAGTTCCGTATAGATATGCAATCTATTGACGAACAAATCCTCAAGAATTGCTTTTGTTCTCTTTGAACGGGAACTGATTTTAAGCATCTTTCCGTCGGATGTCAGCGGGCATGCTTCTTCTGATATGATGTCTAATGCAGTTCCGATTTCGGGGGAGCCGTCCATCAGGTCGACATCCCTATACATCAGTTTTACTGCATTGTAGCCAGCAAGACTTTCCATTGCGTTGTCCGCGGCGGCTCTTTTCCACTGATAGGCGAGGTATTTTTGCTGCCTCAATGACGCAAGTTTCCTTTCATACTCGTTCTTATCATTGGTGGAAAACAGAACCCTATCCTGATTTGACATCGTCGTCGGTGCGGTTGTCATCATATCAGATATGCTTGTCCTGTTTGAGCCTCTGAACACATTGTTAAGTCGCTGAAATATAGTTAAGTTGTTTTGTGCCATATTTAATACTATTGTTCTATATAATATACATCATAGGCATTGCAAAGTGAAGACAATACCTTATACATAAATAGTATTGTGATATCATTTGACTTTTTTGACCGTTATTCGTATTTTAATCTAAAATAGATTATTATGGATTTTGAAACATTAGTAGAAGAGTACCTAAAACTCAGCCCACGAACATTGGCTGAATTACTTGCCTTGGAGGAGATGAGGAAATATAAAAATATACCAACGACAGACCCGTATGTTTTTCCCACATGGCCGTGGCCGAACCCATATACACCATGTACACCAACTCCTTGCGAACCCACTCAAACTCCATGGGTAACTTATGGGTTTGACCCCGCACAAGAAGGCGGCGATAAGACCGGAATATTCACAACGTCCTGCTCCAATAAAGGTATTAATCAAAATATCAGTTAATATGGGAGGTTTTATTGCAAGACAGCCGAATGGGCTCCTATGCCGATTTTCAGATACTGTAGGGTGCGTTTCTCATTACAACTTAACCGACGAAGAATTTATTGAACTTTGTGCCGAAAAGGCCCGCGAGGACGCTCGGGATGTTATTAAAAACCACCTGCAGCCTTTTGATTGTGTGCTTGCAGAGACGGAAGTTGGAGAAAACATCGAAGAAGACGAGTGGAGACAAATTCTAAAGGAAATGAATGAAAAAAGAGAGGACTAACCTCTCTTTTTTGTTAAATAACATATATTCCAAGCGGCGTATATTGTTGAATCTTATTTTGGCTTTCAACCAACTTTGCCTGTTCTTCCATTATGTTAGCGGGGCGCATCCTCTCGAGTCGTTTCATGAGCGCATCCATAGCCGCGTCGTACTCTTCTTTACCTTGCTGCGTGAGCATTTGGTAATCCATTGTCATTTCCGCCTGAGGAATGTTTACCTTGCCACTGAATTTACCACGGATAAGGCCGAGGGTTTGTTTTGCCTTTGCTATGAAAAGTTGACGAACAATAACTTTCGCAGGGCCGTTAAGGAATGCATAGTCAGTCTCGCCAATCTCCACTTGGTCGGGGCTTAAGATAACATCATCAGCGTGGTATCTCATACACTCATCCTCACTGCCGTCAGAAGTATCGTAATAAGTATACCAAACTTCACAGCCAAGTATTCCTATGCCACCGTTCTGTATTCCCGCAAAGCCGAAGGAGAGTTTACTGCCGGGAGTTGAAATAAGATGAAGAAGGTGTGTACCGTCAGGACCTGCTGTAACCTTATAGGTGAGGTCTCCACGGAAGAGACGGCTCTTAAAGTTAAGGTCGGCTGCCATATACGCAACATCGTTTGCCTGCGTGGTATAGAACCCACCAAGTCCGCCACCATAGCCATATCCTGCGCCCACCTGTCCAAGGCCGGGCATAAATCCTACGCCACCGCCCATGTAATTAGCAAAGAGCGCGGTGTCGGTCATCGGTGGATTGACATACATAACTTTATTGATGGTCCTTCCTGATGGAATTACATAAACCTGCTGTCCGGGAACGATGGTAATAAAGTCTTTCTTAAGTTCCCATGGACCTTCTTGCTGAAGTCCGACTTGCTTTGAAAACCAATAACTATATTCTTTTGTAAGGTCGAGGCTGCGGTACATAAATGCTGCGGTGAGTTCCTTTGCATTTGCCGTGTTTTTCCCGTAGAAGCCCATCCAGTTATTTGCAATGATTTCATTTTGTACACGCTCGGAATAGTCTCCTATGGCCACCTGAAGAAGCGAGCATAACTGCTCATCTGTTAACTCAACGGCCCTAACGGGAGCACCGAGAACGCGCCTGCACATTAAAAACAAATCTTCTATTTCCTTTGTAATTTTAGTCATTTGATGGTTGTTTTATATAAATAGTTGGATTGAAGGCATTTTGATAATGGGAAAAAAGTTTGTATATTTGCTGTGTATGAAAAGATTTACAAAGATATTGATTGTGTTATTCCTGTCTCTCGGACTATTCGGCTGTGCTGAAAAATCCACTCAGGAATATACCGTTACTTATCGCGTGTATTACACCGACTCAGATGTTAAGACATATACGCGCACTGTAACCCTCGAAGGTGACAACGACCTTTGCTTAGATTCCTACAGGGGCTCAAATTCACTTAAGATTCGGAAACACAATTCTCTTGGGGTCAGGGAGTGGATTTTAGAAACTACAGCCCCAATTGAACTTGTGGAGTATTCGGACAATTTCGTTCGGGTTTATTGAGTTTGGCGCGATTTTTGTTATAAAAAAAGCCATGAAAAAAGAAAAAGAAAATAGTCCATCATGGGTGCATACTACCGAAATACGGTCTGATGTTGATATGTATGGTAATCCCTATTACTATGAGGTAAGCGTGCTTTACCCAGAAGAACGGGAATGGGCGGATTTTGATGATTAAAGGAAGAAATATATGAAAGAAGAAAATAGACGAAGAATTGCGAGGATGTTTCTCGAAGAGAATTTTGGCAAAAATGGTCACATTGCAGTAAATATCTATGGTTCGCTCTTTTCAATACCAAAGCCGTTTGAATTGTACAAGGCATGGGAAAGTATAAAAAAGGACGCCTACAACAACGAAGTGCGGGCATTCGAAGTGATGTATGCTCCATACACTTCTTCTGCTGAGCGTAGAATGATAGCGGTATCTGACAACAAAGATGAACTCAATGAAATAGTCAACCAATGTTTTGATAAAGAAAGAATTAAACTTGGCCTTATTGAATTTGATGAGTATAAAGGTTATAAAGTGGCATACGATTAATACTTTAAAAGATTAATAACAAATAAGCGCGACTCTCAATGAGCCACGCTTTTTTATTTTTTAAAGAACGGATTGTCTTTCATTGTTTCCACCAAGTTTTCGAAGAATTCACACTCATTCTTGAATCCTGTAACCGAATCAGTATCTAATTCAAACCATTCATTTAACTTCTTATCAGGAAAATGCTTTTGATGGAGCATATGTTCAATGTAAAACGGGTAGTCTGTCTCGTAGTAGTTAACCAAGAAGATTTCGTTTCCATTTCCTGTTTGAAGTTTTTTTATGCGGTCTTCTATTTTATTCTTTGTTACGCCAATCTTGAACAAGTTATCTTGTCCGGAATCACATAATAAGTAAACTTTTCCTTTCATTGTCAAACTATTGATATTTTATAATACAATTGTTGACTATAAAAGTAAATTATTTAATTAACCACCTGTACGGAGCAAATTTGTCTGCTTTTTCCTTCTTACTTTCTCCCGTAAAGAACGGCATGGTGTAATTTTTCTTCGGCGTAATGGAAATTTCGGTAGTTATTTTTATGTCATGCGTTTCCGTTGAGGCGGTTGCGCTCTTACTTGTTACCCAAGACTTGAGAAGTACCTTATCTTTTTCTTTTGCGGCGATGAATTTTTTCATTGAGTAGTTCATGACGAAGCAGGCCATAGCAAGGCAGGTAAGTGTATCGTCATGGCAGCCATCCTGATGGTCGATTCTCGCTGCAGTTCCCTTATAAATCCAAGTATCAAGTTCGGCGATAACCCTCTTTGAACGGATTTTAATCTGATTGGTTTTAACCAAATTGGCAAAGAAAGTAAGCATTTGGAAACGAACGGCGTTACTATGGAATCCAGGAAGTTTTCCTTCAGCGTTTGGTTTCAATGAAGACGCCTCTATTTCCATTGTATACTTATTCAATTGCGGGTCATCATAATAAAGATTCTTGTACCCGAGCCTCTGCATCATAAGGATACAGGCATCGCCCGTGCCACCAATACAGTCGACGGTGCAGAACGCCTCCCCATACATCATTCCGTATTTATACGCAATTTCACCGCAATCGTCGCCCGTTATCTTTCCGTGATATTCAAGAACCTGTTCAAGAATTGGCTCGCCCGTCTCTTCGTCAATGCCGTCCATGTCAAGAATCTCGATGGCCGTCCTATCCGCCGCATCGCCTCGAGAACAGTCTATACTCATCATATATCTATGTCCGGGAATCGGTTCTTTCCAAATCCAAGTATCATCAAGCATCGGGTCGGTATAAAGCGGGTCCCTCTGATTGAGTTTTTGCTGCATTTCAATAAATTCAGGCTCAACAACATTGGACGCAGACCCGAGGAACGACACATCCAACTCCTGCGCAATCTTCTGACTGTCGTTGTTGAACTGCTTGCACATCGTCACATACCAAGGGCTTCTTGGAGACCACCCATCCTGTACCATCTGTTCCCAATGTTCCTCGTCGTACTTGATGTTGCCTTCCTTGTCAAGCGTCGGTTCTTTTTGTATGAGAATTTCACCGGTTTCGGGGTCTTTCTTAGTCCATTCAAGGTGTTTGTTATAACGAGGGTCTTGATACCACCTCATGTCAACAAGTTCAAAGTTATTCCAATCTGCAGTACCTTTTAATAATGCTCTTCTACAGGTTTCATAATATAGTTGGTCTTTACCATTGGGGGTTGATACGAGTACTATTTTTCCACCAGTACTAACGGTAGGCAGTGCCGAAGCGTAGACATCCTTTCCGTTCTCAATGAATGCGGCCTCATCAAATATCAAAGTATTAACGCCGCCGACACCACGAGATGCATCAGGGCCCGAAGAACGGGCAACAACCTTACAGCCGTTTTTAAGTATGAGTTCTTTAGAATTGCAGACATCAAAAATTACATTCTTGTTTGATGGTGGTGCTAATGGGTCTTTTGCATTTTTAATAAATTCGTCTCCCCACATCCATAGTGGGAACTGGAGTAAGAAGTCCCTAATCTTGAACAACATTTGCTGTGCAAGGTCAAGGGTATTTCCAATTGCAAGAACTGTCTGTGGCGATTTTTTATCAGCAAGGCACATTTCACAAGCAACAAACGCACCAACGGTGGTTGTGACGCCTGCCTGACGAGGTTTTTTGGTAACAACATTGTTACTATTGCCAAGTGTTTGGCATATTACTTGCTGTCTTGGAAATAAAGTAAATGGAACCATTGACTTTTTAGTGTTGTCAAAGGTCTTCAAAAAATGTTGAATCATATAAATACGACTCTTATCCTTCCAACATTTTGCAAATTCTTGTGACAAATAATCATAATCTATTATCATACTTAATTTGTTTGTTCACTAATAATAAATATTTTAAATAGTGCTTTTATTGAAAAAGTTGATTTAATGGCAAATAAATGCTATTTATTTAAAAAGTTTTAAGTATGAAAACTCTTAATGAATCACACATAAGAAAAATGGTTGCCGAGGCACTTAAAAAAGCCATAAAAGAGAATTTTGCCGATGAATACCGTACAAAAGGTTCTCTTAACAAGAAAACCCTCGAAAAAAATGCAGGAAAATCTGCAGAAGAGATACTTGCTGATAGGAAGGCACAGGCTGAAGAAGATGAACTCGCGTCGAGGTGGGCGGATACCGAGGAAGATATTCTTGCCCGCTTCCACGACGACGAAGAATATGATGATACGACGGCCGGCGGTGAATATAAAGTTGACCCATCAGACCCTTATTTCTTCACCAAGGACGGAAAGAGAGAATCGGCTGATGTAATAGGGCAGTTCCATAATGACTTTGCCATCGTCAAGAAAGACGGAAAATGCAACTTCGTTAACAGCGAAGGCGTGGCCGTATCCGATGAGTGGTTTGACGCCTGCAATGACTTTGAAAACGGCCTTGGCCTTGTATCAAAAGACGGAAAGCGAAATTTTGTTAAAAGTAACGGAGAACTTCTCCTACCGATATGGGTTAACAGAGCGGGCGATTTCATTGGCGGACGGGCACCGATTATTATCAACGGCGAACGCCATGAGGTCGATACGAGCGGAACCATTTATTAATCGGCAATTTTAAAACTATGATGCCATCACTTTTGTGGTGGCATTGTTTTTTTCATAATAAAAATGTATATTAGATAAAACGGACTAATAATGGATTACGCTAAATTGAGATACGATGAACTTCTAAGGGAGGAAGAAAAACTTAAAGAAAAGATGAACGACATTGAGGACCAATGCCTCAAAGAAGGTCTATCATTCAGCGAGTTCGAAAAAAAAGCAAAAAAAGAAGCTGAAGGACTTTATTTTATTGATAAATACAAACGTCTCCGGGCACAGCCGACTATAGAATATGGAAAAGAATGGCGCGGAGATTATTATACAATAGAGAATTTCAAAAAAATGGTTCAAGACGGAATGCTTGTGGATTATGATGGATATGGATACTATGCAACGGTCAACTCTAAATCAGATATTCCCATTTTGCCGTCAGATGTAACAGAAAATATAATAAGGGATGATTTTACCCATGTAATTTGGTTTGGACGATGAAAATAAACGAAAAGACAACAACCGAGCGCGAAGTACGGTATTTTTGCGCTGATATGGTTCCAAGGTATTGGGAAGATGGTGATGTTAACGGTGAAGAGGATATCTCATGGGATGAGCAACAAACAGGAGCGAAGCCGCGAATGCCCCTTGCTATACCCAATAATGACTCACGCGGTCATAAGGATGAAACATGGAAATGGTTCATTAAGATAGACCTTGATAACGGAACTGTTCTTGGATGGCCCGAGGGCGTGGAGGCCAAAATTTATTATAAGGTATGTGACCAAGGCATTTATTGGCTCGAGGATGAAGAAGGTAACGAGTACCATAAAATCAAAAGTTATGTACCGCGATTCCTTGATTTTTTCCATGAATATGATGGCGATTATGCAATTTTTAACATCAACGGAGATGGGAAAATTGAAAAATGGTATGAGCCAAATATTCTCGAAGATAAAATTGAAAGCTTTTTGAAAACCAAAGGGTTCTAAAAAGAAACGCAGGATTTTACTCCTGCGTTTTTTCTTCTTTCGTACTATTGTGATTTAATTTTTTTTGTAGTTATCCATGAAAATCTTATCTTTCTGTTCTTTAGATAATGATTTCCACCAATCATCGGAGTCGTAATTAAATTCACGCAGAACCTGTTTTACACTCTCACTTATAATCTTTTTGAGTTGTCCCTCATTAAGATGTATCGTATTCCTTTTCATAATAATCGTATTTAACAACTATAAATATCTTGAAAAAACAGAAAACTACATTGTAGCCACTTTACTCCTGCGTTTTTTTCTTCCACACATATCTAATTAAACCACAATCCCAAATTCTGTCGTAGCCAAGTTTCCGTACCATTTCGGTTTCCGTCATGCTTTTATCGAGGCCGTATTTCTCGCCGTATTTCTTCATCAGCCGTTCTTTTCTGAAGCCGAACTTGTGAAACCTTTTATTCCTACTTACCTTGCTGTTAACATATGTATAACTCGGCTTGGTGTACCCACAGTTTTCAAAGCCTAAAATCGTGTAGACATTCTTGTCTTCGTTTATCGTCCATCTCCTATCGGCAAAGGATATTATTTCATCCGGATGATATTCATCCACAAAGTGTTTGAACAACTTACCACCCACGCCTTGACAAATGCAGTGATAGTCGCTTGCAAACCTCGTTAATTCCCATTTATTTTCGTTTTCGCGGGCTTTCTTAAATGACATTACTGCTATAAGGCTTCCGTCGTAAAATGCGCCGTAAGACACCGTTGCCCCCACCCATCCTTGAATGTGGAAAGCATTTAGAAAATTTTTAGCCGTTTCAGTTCCGACTTTTTCCACCACACATTTTCTTCCCATGATTTTCACTGTGTCTGACGGAATGGACAAAATGTGCCGTAGTTTGTTGTAAACGATGTCCCGTTGGTTTTCGAATTCATCTTCGAAGATATGTATCAACCGTATTCCATGTTTCTTGCATTCATTTGTTTTCTCTGCATGAAAAGACGGTGCCTTGTTACCTGACCATTGTGAATGCCATCTCAGTCCGTCGTATTCGATTCCTATACCTTTTTCAGGGATGTAGATATCAATCTCTTTCCCCTTCAAGATGCTTCGGTTTTTTTCACAGTGGATACCGTTGGCGGTAAGAAAGTCGATTATCTCTTTTTCGGCTTTCGAAATGTAAGTGTGTTTGGCGGATAAATTCGTCTTTAATGCCCTTTCTTT
>Ga0310691_10005033_pt1 | contig 14632 bp, 11 predicted proteins | sample 176DNAGHGlowgp2_FD_203887 | JGI IMG/M metagenome (GOLD analysis project Ga0310691, IMG submission 203887) | Sheep rumen microbial communities from Palmerston North, Manawatu-Wanganui, New Zealand - 1766 DNA GHGlow gp2 (v2) (version 2) | ecosystem: Host-associated > Mammals > Digestive system >... | reverse complement strand
ATGGGATAAGGATGGGGCTAAACAAATTCGTCATAAAGATGGAGATTTAGGCGGCACAATGCGCTTAGGTGCCTATGAGGCTGTCTTAAAAGAGGGTTCTAAGGCGGCAGAAATATATGGTACGACACATATATCCGAGCGCCATCGTCACCGTTATGAAGTTAATATCAAATATAAAAGCCAGTTGGCACAGGGTGGAATGTTAATAACCGGAACTTCTCCGGATGGTAAATTACCGGAAATTGTTGAACGACCGGATCATCCGTGGTTTATAGGCGTTCAATTCCACCCGGAATTAAAATCCAAGCCTTTTGCTCCGCATCCGTTATTTATTGAGTTCGTTAAAGCATCTATTAAGCAAAGCAGACTGGTATAGAGGAGATAAAAAATGGCAAAGAAAAGCTTAAAAAAACAATTTAAGGAGGCTCAGCAGGAGCCAAAGCAACTTGTCGTTGGCGGAATAATTTTCTTAGTTGCTATTTTGTTGCTTGTTTTTTCTTTTATTGGTGAGAAAACTCCTTTAAGGGTTAATAATTCCACATCTGAAACAAAAGTAACAAAGACGGCAGAAAAACCGGCGGTTGTTGCAGAAAAAACTAAAACAGAGGTTGTTTCTCAAGCCCCGGTTGCATCAAAAGAAAATATGAAAACACCGGAAAATACGGAAGAAACGGTTGCGGAAAAAGAAATTGTTGAAGTAGAACCGCAAAATGTTGTTGTAAACTTTACCGCAACATTGGAAAAGAATTTTACCTTCCAGATTTTTTATACCGAAGAGGCTGATGAGGGGTATGCCGAAAATAAATCTGTTAAGCAAGCAGGTACTTTAGGTACAAGAACATACAGCATTGTCTTGCCGGTTGGTCATATATCCGGTTTTCGTCTTGATTATGGCGAAAATCCGGGGCAGGTTAGCATCAGAGATATTAAGTTGGTCGGTTCACAAACAGCAGACTTAAATAATTTTTCCGAATATGATACCAACCAAATGGAAAATATAAACATCAATGAAGACGGTAGCCTAAGCTTTACTTCTGAAGGCTATGATCCGTATATGGCACATAAAACCAAGTTATAAAAGAGAGGGAAAATAAGACAGCCGATATTCTTGTCAGTATATCGGCTGTTCTTTTATATTCGGAACTATTTTATTCTTCATCCTCGTCTTCAATCGGGCGCTCTTTAAGGGTAGTCTTAATGCGGGTAATACGCATATTATCCACTTCTATTACTTCATAAATGCAGTAATCATCTTCCGTCTTATCGCCGACTTTCGGTTCTCTGCCCAAGAGGTTGAAGACGTAACCGCCTATAGTACTTTCTTCATGTTCTTCATAAGGAATACCCATATCTTCGCAGGCATCTTCTAACAAATAGATACCGTCAAATTCATAAACCTTTTCATCAATCTTCTTGACCTGTTCAACCGCGGCACCGTCATGTTCATCTTGAATTTCGCCGACCAGCTCTTCCAAAATATCTTCCATTGAAAGCAGACCTGCAGTTCCGCCATATTCATCAACCACAATTGCTAAATGAATACGCTTTCTCATCATCTCGTGCAAAATCTCGGAAATGGATTTATTTTCCGGCACAAACAAAATTTTACGGCAAATGCGATTTAAGATATCCTTATGTTGGCTGTTCTTACATTCCAAAAGGTCACGAATATGTATCATACCTAAGATTTGGTCTTTATCGCCGGCACACAGCGGAAAACGCGTATGCTTATTTTGTTTAACCAGCTCCATTACCTCATTAAAACTGCTGTTTTGGTAGATACAAACCATATCTTGCCGCGGTATCATAATTTCATGGGCAAAAATCTCTGAAAAACAAATAGCGTTTTGGATAATTTCGCTTTCGGTATCATCAATAACCCCGCCTTTTTGTGACGCATCAATAATGAGCTTAATTTCTTCTTCGGAGTGTGCATCTTCATTTTCATCGGCCTGTTGGATACCCATTAACTTTAAAATCCAGATAGAAACATGATCAAAACACCAAATAATCGGACGGCACACTTTGTCAAAAGAGTAAAGCGGAACGGCAACAAACATAGCATAGCGTTCAGTATCCTGTATGGCCATAGACTTTGGTACCAGCTCACCTAAAACCACGTGCAATAGGGTAATAAATGTAAAAGCAATACCAAAAGAAAGGGAGTGTAATAAAACCGGATTATCTTTTAAGAAACCGCCGAATAAATCTTCTAGTAAGCGTGAAACTGCCGGTTCACCGAGCCAACCTAAACCAAGGGAAGCTAAAGTAACACCAAGTTGTGTTGCACTTAAGTAAGTGTTCAAATGTTCGTTAATATGCAAGGCAATTTTTGCACGTTTATTACCGGAATGAGCCAACTCCTCCAGCTTTGTACGGCGGATTTTAACAATAGAAAATTCTGAAACAACAAAGAAAGCATTACAAAAAACTAAAAACAATACCAACAACAAGTTGATAACATAACTATATACCGGACTCATGTCTTAATTTTTATTTTTACCTCAATCAATTAAACATACACATCAATTTATAATATAATATTATAAAAAGTCAATATGATTTTACAAACGGCACTGTCACACAAAAAAACTGCCGGATTTTACTCCGACAGCTTTTTTATTGATTAGGGTTAATCCTCTTCAGGAGGATCAAGACGCAAACCGCGTTTTTCACACTCTTTGGCGACTTCATCGTCAAGTTGATAAGCCCTCAACAGCCAACTTTGTGTGATATAAAACCAAAGGGCGCCGTCATTATCCGCCTCGAGCAGACGTTTGTGAAGCTCTTTGGGCAACGGGTAGTATGCAAAATACTCAACCAGTAAATCGTTCGGCTCCGGGCAGTCAAACACCTTGTTTAGATCTTCAACGCTCAATTCCTCGCGGGCATAGATGCGCTGACACAGGCTCTCTCTTGTGCTTTCAACGACCTTGTTTAAGGTTCGTGTGAGATAATCATGTTTATTCATCACGAACTTAATCTTGTCACTAAGCATACCGAACTTCGGCTCGTTCGCAAAGATTTGCTTAGCCATGTCAGCATCTCTGTACCATAACAGGTGTGCGATGGCATCGGGATCAAGATGATGTCCGTGCTTTAAGAAGATACCATACTGGTTAATACTCATTTCTTCTTGTGCCGATACATAGATTTTCTTGGTAGAAGCACAGAATTCAGCCCAGGCGTCAATCTGCTCAACCGATTCCAGACGATAGAGACGACAGGTTAATGTCTTCTGCTGATACATTTCGTTGTGGAGCTCAATCGTGTCCTTAAAGGATTGCGAAAGTGTCTCGCTTTGAGCGATGTTGCGTAATAAATCTTTGCGAATACCGCAACGGTCAATGTAAAAACACAATTCGTTCGTCAACTCATCAAATTCATAGGGCTTATCTTTGGCGCAAGCCCTTTCAACGAGCATTAACATTTGTGATTTTGGCAGAGTACCATACTGGATGTAGCTGTGTAAGAGCGGAATTTCCTTTTGTTTCTCGAAGGCGATATCAAGCAAGGCGGCAAACAGTTCGTCTCGTTTCTTGATAACGGGATAGAAGTCGTAACGATTGGAGTAGGTAATCACATTTCTTTGCAGCATCTCCGCCCAGACTTTCGGTCTTAACGCATCACGAATTTCGTCGCTCCAAGATACATCGCGGTAATAGATTTTCTGCTCTTCATCCGAGAGTTTATCCAAATCCTCAACGGTTATCCACCATTTAGACCACTTAAAAGGCCATTTTAGCGCCATTTTGGTATAAAAACGACAGATGGTTTTACCGCAAAAGAAGCGATTGTGTGCCAGACCGGAAGCAAATTTCGGTGCAAATTGGTGAAACAGCAACATCATGAGCGGGTTTAAGAACAGGATAAAGCATAGAAGCCCGATAAAGCTGATACAGAGGTTAAATAACACGGTTGACATTGGTTTTAATCCCAATGTGTTCAAATTTTTGATAGACATAGTGGTAAAATTTTTAATGTCTCGCCCGGCTCCTCTTAGGCAAAAATTAGTAAAGATTGTCAGGGGGAACCTGGTACTGCCGTAAAGCAGTGACCAGACAGACAATCTGCTTTACTTTTAATGAACATCAGTCGGACTTACCGTGCATTTTCCATGCATTTACCTTTCGGTCACTAAAACCTAATCTGATAAATAATAAATCATCATTATAGAATATCATTATACGTAAAACACCGCTATTGTAGTGTGTCCATTTTTTTTGTCAATAACTATTTAGAACGGTCAAATAAAGAAAGTGCGGCTAAGATAAGCCGCACAATCAGATTATATTTTAAGCATTTCAGCCATTTGCTTTCGTTTAAAAGCTGAACGTTTAACAAGTTTGTCAACGCGTTCAACCGTTTCTTTATCAAAACCGGCAGTAATCACATCATTTACACGTGCCTTTTCATCCACCAGCAGCTTTAAAATAGCATCTAAAACCGGGTAGGGCGGCAGGGAATTTTCATCTTTTTGTCCCTCAGCCAGTTCGGCAGACGGCGCCCGCGTAATAACATCTTCCGGCAAAACATAATTTAGAGTATTGCGCCATTTTCCAAGCTCAAAAATCGTTGTTTTGTAAACGTTACCGATAGGAGCCAACCCGCCGCAGGTATCACCATAAAGCGTGCAATAGCCGGTATAAGCTTCGGATTTATTGCCGCAAGCCAAGACCAAGCCACCGTTTTGGTTAGAATAAGCCATCAACAGTTGCCCGCGAATACGTGCTTGCAGATTTTCTATGACAATACCTTTAACTTCATCATTAAAGAATTGTTTTAAAAAGAAAACCTCGCTTTCAACTAACGGCTCAATATCAATTTCCTGATAATTCAAACCGTTCAGTTTGGCAATTTCACGTGCAATTTTTAAGCTTAAATCCGAGGTATACTTCGTTTTCATCATAATGGCATGAACATTTTGCCCACCTAAAGCATCGGCCGCCAAAACAGCCGTTAAAGCTGAGTCCATACCGCCAGACAATCCTAAAATAACCGTTTTAAAACCATTTTCACTACAATAATTTTTAAGCCCTTGTTTTAAGGTGTTCCAAATTTTTTCCATTTTTACCTCCCTGCATGAGCTTTAATCAGACCTTCACGCAAATCAAAAAGTTTGCTTTCCAAACCGACACCGTAAATATGCGGATTAGTTAAACGTTTATAAGCGCTGTCAAGTTTAGAGAGATTATTTTTGGCGCGTTGTTGTAATTTTTGCAAATTAAGCTCAGGTATTTGCACAATTTTTCCGTCTTTAACAAATTGCTGAAGAATGGTATAAGCTTTTACCCCTTTCATAAAGGCAACGCGTGTACCATTGAGGCTGTTTAATGTGTAGGAAGTAATATTTTTTGCCAAAGTTTCATCTTTAACCAAGCTATCGGCATCTTGCGCCCGACAAATAATATCTCCTTCATACATTCCTTGACGTATGATACGAATAACATTTGTTGCCCCCGGCACGGTTGTTTTGCCTTCAGCAATTTTAATGCATGGTCTTTCCATATATTGTTTGGTCTTAAACACGCCGCCCAACGCCGGTGTATCATATGCGGTAACAAGTTTTGTTCCGGCTGCCAAGACGTCATAAGGTGCTTTCTGAACCATAAGCAAATTTTCAATCAGGTATTCATCTAGGTCATTAGAAGCAACCATCTTAACGTTCTTAAATAACGGATTATCGCCTTCGGCATCAACCATTTTACGTGCTTCTTTTGCCCAATAAGCCAAATCGCCGGAATCAACACGCATTCCCATTAAAGGTAACATTGTCTCTTTAGTGGCGATAATGGCATTTTTAATACCTTGGCGCGTATCATAGGTATCAACCAGCAGGGTTGTATTGTTCGGATTACCCCGCATAAATGCCTTAAAAGCATCAACTTCCTTTTCATAGCTCATCACAAACGAATGTGCCATTGTTCCTGAATCCGGAATACCGTAATGTTTGGCTGCCGCCGTATTAGATGTTCCGCAAGCTCCGCCGATAAAGGCGGCACGTGTTTCCGAAAAACCGCCGAGTTCGTGTCCGCGGCGAAGACCGAATTCCAATAGCGGTCTTTCTTTACCGTCAAGAGAACCGGCATAAACCATACGAGCAGCTTTTGTTGCCACCAAGCTTTGCCCGTTAAAAATATTCAAGAGTGCGGCTTCCACCAAATCAACCTGCCAACAGGGACCTGTTACCGAATAAATCGGTTCGTTCGGAAAAACAATTTCTCCTTCCGGAACGGCCTTAATGCTGACTTGTAGCTTTTGACCTTCCAAAAATTGTAAGAAACGTTCATCAAACCGTGGCGTGCCATCGCCATTTTTTTCTTGCCGCAAATAATCAATATCTTCTTTACTGAAATGCCAGTGATCAAGCCATTGTATAAATTCTCCCAAGCCGGCACATAAGAGATAACTGCCACCGAACGGGCATTTACGGAAGAATGCTTCAGAGGTTTTTATTTCTTCGGCTTTACCGTCTAAAAACCAAGCCTGTGCCATAGTCAAATGATATAAGTCGCAAAACAGCGGTGTTCCCGTTTCTAAAATATTCGGTCTGGTGTTTGTATATTTACTCATAGCTATTCTCCCAAATTCCTATTAACAAGATTATGTTGAATTTTCTTATCTAAAAGCGCACTGCGGAAAAATTGTGCGGTGGTGATGCTTTTAAGTTGCCCGCTTTCAACAAAAGGTCGATAAGCATCTTCTTGCAATATACCGCTGATTTGTTTTTCCGCTCCTTGGCACAAGTCGTCTAAGATGATGACATTTGCCCCGCGTTTAAGCAAACCGTTCATCGCATATTGCACGCAAATATCACTTAAAAGTCCGCAAAGGTAAACATTTTGCCCTTGCCAATTCTCATTTAATCTTTTGTAGGTTTTAATTTCATTCCAAATATTTGTTGTAGATTTAAACATTTTGGTAACGTTAAATTCCGGCTTAAACGGTGCGGCAGATTGCCAGCCCCAGCTATTAAAAACACAATGCAACGGAAAATTTTCGGCTTCAAAAGTATTATCAAATGTTTCGTAATAATGCGTATCATACGTTTCAATGATTTCATCAAAGCTGTTGGCAAAGAGATTTTCAGCAAACTTTTGGTGTCTTTCTATCATCTCCGAATTTTGAATAGAAAGAGCCCCGTACGGATGCACGAAATCGTTTTGAAAATCTATTCTCATCAAAATATTTTTTGTCATAGTTGTATACCTTTCAGGCTTATCGGGTTAAAAAGCATCTGTCTTCCATAAGCCCTGCGGAAGACGCAGATGTAGTGTTAAATAATTCCTTTTTTCTTGCTGAAATATTCTTCAATAAGATGATGATTAACCGGATCAATAAAGTTTTTCCAACGCTTATCACCAAATTTAATCATATCACGCACCATGGTACCGGTAACAAACGGAAAACTCGGGTCCGTTCTATCCACGAGTTCAATATGCTTAAAGCAATCCTTAAACCAGTGCGCATCATATTCCGAACCGGCGTAATAAACATCAGGCACCGGTAAGTCGGGAAAACTTTCCTTCATGAAATCAAGCACAAATTCGCCCCATTCTGCCGGATTATTGATGTCAAACAGCCCGATAATTTTCAGTCTGTCATATTCCGGTTTATCGCGATAGATATTTTGAATCATCTTTTTGCGAGTGGTGTAGTTAAGCGGATTTCTTGCCGTTCCCTGTTCTTGGATGGAACCGAGAGCAACGGTAACGCGTTCACATTCCTTAAGCATTTGGTCAACCAATTTTTGGTGACCGATATGAAAAGGTTGCGCCCTCATGATGGAAAGTCCGTGTGTGTATTTAAAATCAGACATAAAAAAACTCCTTTTAAGAGGAGCCGCTAACAAAACTAAAATAAAATTTAACTTCATTAAACCGGCTCAGTTTACTTCTGTTCCCCGCTTATAAGCCCTGCAAGCTCAGGGAACAACTTAAGGATAACCGATAAATTGTAATTGTCAAGCAGTAAAATAAAATACTTGTCAAAATAGTTAAATCTGGTGTAAAGACTAAGATAAGAATAAGGTAAGAAAAGGGGATAAATCATGAAAATAACAATTTTGGGTTCCGGCTCGGCTTATGGTCTGCCGATGATATTTAACACTTGGGGTATAGCAAACCCGGACAATCCTAAAAACAGAAGAACACGAGCTTCGCTGTTTTGGGAAGAAAACGGTAAATCAATTTTAATAGATGCCGGTCCTGAACTTCGTTTGCAAGTTAATGATAATCATATCAGCAACATTGATGCGGTTTTTATCACCCATGCGCATTATGATCATATCGGTGGTATTCCGGAACTGCCACGCGCCGCAAAAGTGTTGGAACACCCCATAGAGATATATGCAACAGATGAAACAATGTCTGGTTTAAGGCAAAACTTCGGCTATTTGTTTAATAAAGAAGAAGAGCCGGAAAGCGCTGGTATTTGCTGGAGATTGCTCCCCGATTCCGGTAAATTTTCGGTTGCCGACCTTGAATTTGAAACATTGAGATTTCCGCATCACCATCTTAGAACTTCTGCTTTCAGATATAAAAACTTCGCCTATGTGACAGATTGGCAGGATTACCCGTTAGGTGCCGATACGTTTCTCTCGGGCTTGGATTTGCTGATAATTGAGTGTAATAACGGAGCCTATCCGGAAGAAAACGGTCATGGAGATATAAATAAAATCAAAGAGATAAAAGAAAAATATAATCCGAAGCATATTGTTCTAAGCCATCTTTCCAGACGTGTTGATGCTGATGAAACAGCAAAATTACTGCCTGAAAATTGCGAATTATCATACGATGGCATGGTTTTGGAAGTATAAAAAAGGTTCCAATCAGCGTTATGCCGAAAGGAACCTGTCTAATCTTAGTCAAGCGGTAACACAAGACGTACATGCCAACTACTGGGTTTGTTTGCCTGTGACGTGGATGAAAGGTATGCTCCTCTTGTGTAAATCACATTTCCGTTTAAGCGATCAAGCAAATCATTAAGCTGACGAAACTTACCGCTCAAAGCCCGAAAATGCTCATCAGACGGAACAATCCATTTTTTACCGTTCACCGCCGGTAAATTGGCAATCTTGGCGGTTGTCTGCTCAAAATCCAAGTTCTGAGCATAATCTTTCAAAGCAAGGATAAAACTGCCGACTTTGGGACTGTTAATGAGCACACCGATAGTTTCGTTCTCACACTTAGCAAAAGACATTTTTGATTCGGCATCATCGAAGATCTGCAGAGGCTTTGAGAAATTAGATTTGCTCATCACCTTAGGCGCAACAACCGTTTGGGGAGCCGTAACAAAGCCTAAAAGAGTGTTGACATCCCAGTTGTTCTTTTTTGCCGTGCGCAGGACAAACTCCTTTAATGCATCTTTGCTGATATCCTTGGCTGCCTCATCTAAAGAAAACTCTCTCGCACCGAACATGGTCTCCAAATTCCAAGCATTTTGCGTTGCTACCCGCTGCACAAATGCCGTCAAATCGCTTCTGCTGATGTTTTTTGCATCAAAAACAGTTAATACGTCATCAAGTTTCAGATTGTTAGTCTTAACTTGAGCCGCAACGACACTAATGATATCCTCAGTACTGAGAACATCTTCCATTTTGAAACCCATGAGCTTCAAAAATCGCTTGAAAGTCTTGTTTTTATTCATAAAATTTATATTTAAGTGATTGATAAAATAATTATTTGATGAAATCTTCCTAGCATGAATTGCCCAATGTGTCAAGAGCTAAATAATTCCATGATATATTGGCTTTGGGAAAAATCCATGTTGTAACGCTTTTTGTTTTTTTGTAAAAGTTTGGTAGTTATGTACTTGCGCATGATAGTCTTTGTCATTAACAACTATCTTTTCAATTTGTGGCGAAACTTTGATCTTATCAATCATGTCATCTCTACAATCTAAGAATTGCAGAGTAGGGCATTGTGAAAAGTCTAAAAAACATTTATCTCCGAGGTTACAAGACGTAAGCGATACTTTTTGCAAATGGTCATATCCGCTAAAATCTACATGACCGAGGTTCTCAAAATGCATACCGCCTAAAGTTATTGTCTCCGCCGCAAGTGGCAGATAAAGTTTTTCAAGTCCGGAAAAATTAGCACATTGGAAAGTAAAACCGCCTAAATGTAAACTTTGTGGAATTAGTGAGCGATTTTCCAAGGAATTATCAAGAAGATAATTGGTATCATGATCAAAAACAATACTTCCGATGGTTTGTGGTTTAATTCTGCCAAAATGTTTAACCGGCAATTTTGATAAATCAAGCTCCTTTAAGTTTGGTGCGCTGAAAGAACAGCAAACCAAATTTTCCAAATTATCCGGCAACTTTAATACACTAAGTACGGGCATACTCGGATTTGAAAATTCTAAGGTTTTTAATTGATGATTTTCAGACAAATCTAGCTGCTTCAGATTGGGGAAGCTGTCGCAAGAAATGTTCAAATAGGTAATGTTTTTAGGAACAATAAGTGTTTCAAGCGGCATACACTTCCAATCAAGCTGTAAATGGGAAATGGTATCAATCTTCTCTATTTGTTGCATAAGTTGTTTTTGGCTATATTCATCAGTAGCAATTCCGAAAACTAAAGATTTTAAGCCACGAGGGAAGTTGATATCTGTCAAATTCGTTATATCGCCGGAAAGACCAAACTCCTGAAGTTTAGGCGGTAAGATTATTTCAGAAAGCTCTGAACGGCCGTTTAATTGGATACTTAATTTGTACAAGGATATGGAACTAAAATCCAAACATTTTATTTTTGGCATACTCCCTTTAATTTTCAAATAATGCAGATTTTGAGGAAATTCAATATACGTTAAATTCGGTAAATCCCCTAAAATAGAAACTTCGCACACATCTTCAGGTAAGATAATTTTCTTTACATTTTTCGCTTGTTTAAAATCAAGTTGCAATTTGTTTGTAGATGCTTTTTTTAAATCTAAAATGTTGCCATCAAAAACACAATCAGACAAACTAAGGTATTTAAATGCCGAGCTATCATCTAAAATCTGAGTGTTGCATTGCGGAAATATACCCTTAATAACCATGTTGGAAATTGTCATTTTATGGAGCGGAAAGTAAGAAAGAGAACTTCCCCCAATCACAATATGGTCAAAAACAGCATCAGTTTGACACAAATTGTATATGTCATGAAGACATTTATTACAATCTTCATAAATTCCAATGTTATTTTTGTCCTGTAACCTTAAATTTTTATCATGAATAACATCATCAAAGTCATCGGTATGTAAAAGGTGCATGGCCAAAAGTCGTGTCGGATGAATATAGTTAAAATCTACCAAGCTGTCGCGGTAGCCTTTAATTTGCTGAATGGCTCCATTCTTAAATTCAATGGTTGCGTGAGGGATAAGCTCTCTATTTTCAGCTCCAATGTCACGTATGGAATAAATTTCCGTTTCACCTTTTTCAACTTTACCGGCATAGGTTCCGACACAATGCTTTAAAGAAGATCCCTCATAATCCAAAGCTTCTTTAGAGATAAGCTTAACTGCTTGAACGCCATCATTTGCGAAAAACGCAATCGGTACCATTCCCATATGGCTTTTTTTGATGCGTTGATATTCTTTTTGTTCCGGCTTGCTCATGTTTTCAAAATAAAGGTCAATCTTATCAGTAAGCTCAGTTAAAGATGTAATATCCTTATAAAGTCCGACGAAATAGCGCGCCCCGCGCACACGTTCCGGATAGTTTTCAATATATGAAGAAACGAAATCTTTTATATGTGCGGCAGATTGGTATAAATAAGAGTTCTTAAAAAAATCAATCGGTACGAAGACATTACCGCTTGCATCGGCATTAAAACCGAGCGGATTATGCCGGCAAATTTCATCTGTCATGTATTTGTTAAGTAAAGCCATTGCACAGGCATAAATTCTAGCCTGCAAAGACAGTTCTGTAAAAGCATTAGCTTGCCTTTGCTGATTATACTGCTGAATTAAATCTTTTTTTGAGGATAACAGCGAATTAAGAACAATGCCGTATTCCTTTTTGTCTTTTTTTAAGAGGCTGTGCTTAATTTTATATTGATATTGTTCAATATCCAGTTTGAGTTTATTGATTTCTTGTGAAATTTGGCTGATACGCTTTTTCCGTATCTCTTTAGATTGTAAGGATGAACTATCAAAGCTCTGCACATCTCTGATAGAGGTGTCGGTAAATAACTCATTAAATGTTTCTGTAAATTCTTGGTAATTTATTATTGTCATTTTTTTATTCTCTTAATCTGTGAAATTCATAACAGTTAAGAAAATATTTGTCAATAAAAATGACAAAAAATTATTTGAAATTAACTTTCTCCGGCATTTCAATCGCCTCAAAATTTTTTGCATTACCATCATAGGCAATATGCACAAAATCACTGTTAAACAACTTTTTATATCTCTGTTTAAAAGTAACTTCAAGAAACATATCAACAATATTTCCATGGGTTGAAACAGCAATGTTTTGTCCACCGTAATTTTGCGCTGCTGTTTTTAAGGCTCTATCCATCCGCCGCACGGCATCATTAAAACTCTCTCCTTCCGGAAAAGACAGTGAATAATCTTTATAACAATTATGATAGTCCGGAAAAATCTCTTCACATTCTAAAGAATAAAGTCCGTTAAGCTTACCATAATTCACTTCGCGCAAATCTTTATCATAAACAATCTTAACATTCAGTTTTTCCGCAATAATTTCAGCAGTTTGCTCGGCTCGCAACAAATCGGAACTAATAATCAGATTGATGTTTTTATCCGCTAACTTATCAGCCAAACGAGCTACTTGTTCCCTTCCGTTGATAGTCAAGGGGATTGGGGCAGGGTGTTGCCCGTGTGGTCGCCACTCGGCATTCCAAATCGTTTCTCCGTGACGAAACATGTAAAAATGCGTTTTCATCTTAACTCCTGCCGAATTTATAGCATGTACGGATTTAATTTTTTATTAAAGAACTAAAGCGAAAAATCAAGATAACCGTTCATACCACGGCGATATTTTGTATAAACTACCGGCGGAAGATAAGGGACAGCCGGTTTGATTTTAAGTAAGCTACGGCTATTGGGTGAAGAAATCAGTCTGGCATGCGGATAAAACTTTTGAAATTGATCTACATATTTTTGTGAAGTTTCCGGATGCAGTTGGAAAACAATGTTTGGTAAACGGGTTAAATTAGGCTCAATAATCGGCGTAATTTCAGAGTTTAAGTATATTTTTCTGATATTCTTAAAGAGGTTTTTATCAGCTAAAAACCAATTTTTTATGCCAGAGTAAATAAAGTTGAGTGTACCGATATGAAAATTACTTGTAGTTTTGCTGAAATCTAATTCGCAAAGGTTCGGGGCTTGGGATAAAGACAAAGCTAAACAAGAAATTGTTTTGGGAAAAGAAATTTTAGTCAGATTCTTAAAAGAGGAAGTATGATGAATATCCAAACCAAAAGAATTATACGAAGATAGATCAAGTGTCTTTACTTCATCAGAATGAACTGTGTACTGAGATATAGTAACATCTTTAACAGATTCGGGAATATCCTCAATACGCGGAAAGAAACCTGAACAAGTAAGCTTTTTGAGATTATGACAACCGGACAACGGCAAAGATTGAGCCGTATGAGTATCCTCGCCATAGACATTAAGTTCGGTTAAATTGTTCGGGAGTTTGGCATGCCAGAGAGTATTGTACGAGCAAATAAGCTCTTGTAATTGAACACATTTTTCAAGGTTAAAGGCCGAATTTTTGGGGAAGTTTGAAAAAGTTAAATTCAAAACCTTAAGTTTCGCACAATTTGAAAAATCAAAAGCATTGCTGTCATCAAAGCAGGTTTGTGCCAAGTTAATTTGTTGAATATTATTGGGAAAAATAAATCGTTTAAGCTTTGGCATCTGCGTTAAAGACATAGAAAAACAATTTGAATTCATATGCTTAAACAATTTTTTTATCTCATAACGTTCAGAGTTTTCATGTAAAGCTTTACCGAAACAAGTCATGTCACATTTTGAAAAATCAATTTCTTCTAAGACCTTAAATTTAGAAGTATCACTCATAAATGTATCTAAACATTGAGGCAATTTAAGCGTTTCTAATACTGCAAAATCAGACATCATCAAATCCAGCCCCTTAAGGTTATGGAATTCTGATAAATCCAAAACTTTAAGACTGTCAAAATGTCCGTTTAAGGTAAGGGTTTCAAGATTTTCGGAATTTTTGATTTCCTTTAGTGCCGGCATATTACCGGAAAGTGCTAAATGCCTGATATCTTTCGGGCAAACAAAAGTTTCAAGCTGTGAAGCCTCTTTAATCACGATATCCAACTGTTCCAAATTAGCATCATATAAATCAAGAACTTTTTCATCAAAGATAATGTTTTTAATCTTTAATTGCTTGATATTTGGGCATAAAGTAATATTTGAGATATCTTGCTTGCGGATATGCCCCGAAATTTCTAACAGATTTATTTTCATCTTAGATAACGGAACGGCTTGCAAGTATTCACCGTCAATATGGATTTTATCAAAAGTAACGGTTTCTGATAAATGAAAAATATCATATAAATTGCCGTTGCTTGCATAAATGCCTATATTGTTTTTTTCTGAAAGTGGGATATCTTTGTTATGCATAACTTCATCAAAGTCACGCACT
>Ga0310691_10005032_pt1 | contig 14634 bp, 8 predicted proteins | sample 176DNAGHGlowgp2_FD_203887 | JGI IMG/M metagenome (GOLD analysis project Ga0310691, IMG submission 203887) | Sheep rumen microbial communities from Palmerston North, Manawatu-Wanganui, New Zealand - 1766 DNA GHGlow gp2 (v2) (version 2) | ecosystem: Host-associated > Mammals > Digestive system >... | reverse complement strand
GAAATCAACCAAAGGTAAGGTCTGGAAGACTATCGCCGATTTCGAAAGTTGGCCCGAATTTTGTGAGGCTCTAGTCAAAATGTGATTCATTCAATCCAAAATGCTCTGTAACAGGGCATTTTTTCGTTTAAAAAGGACCTCCCCAACCCCTCCTTCATAAGGAGGGCTTTTGTGTGGTCTTCAAATCCCTTCATAAGGATGGCTTTTCAATGTCCCCCTAAGAAGGGGGAGAAAGGGGGTTCTTTCTGCTCTATCATTTACTTTTTAACATCATTTGCTAAAAGAACTTTCTGATATAAATCAGACTTTTCTATTGCTTTTTTGTACAAATGTTTTATAATATACAAAAATAAATAAAATGTCATTAAATCATAATAATCAAAAGAAAAACATAAATAACATCAGTTATTTACTATGTGATTTCTATCAAAATGGCATTAATAAATAATTCTGCAGAATTAGCTTTGGAATGCTCACTTGATAAATTATGAGACGAATACGAGGGTTATTATAAGTGAAAATGTTTTTTCTTGCACAAAAAATGAACAGATAAATACACAAGTATCTGCATTAGATATTCCAAATTACATGACATAAAATCTGATAAATATACACATGAAATTCTACACAAAATCAAAAATACGAAGTTCGAGGATGATAAATTATACTGCCTATTTTCTACTCATGAAAGCGCTCCAGATGTAGCGAGATGTTCTCTGATTTTCACCTGAAAAGAAATCAAAGAATTACTATCCAGAACTATCAAAAAAGATTGAACAAAGTCTGATTATCTCAAGATTTTGATAGATAGGAGACCATATTGGTCATTAAGTGGGAGAAACAATTGCTGTGATGTTACATGATATTTGTGTGTGAAGAGATTGGAGTGGTTGAAAGAAAATTATTTGGATTAAATATGCTCCCTCTGAATGAGAGATTTCCCAGCTTTAGCTATTTTTTACCTCCTCCGGCCTTCGGCCACCTCCTCCTGTCAGAGGAGGTAAATTGTTCCCTCTCTGTTAGGAGAGGGTTAGGGTGAGGTTCATTCACATTTTCTTGATTTTCGGTAGCAATATTCTACAATTAAATTGTTATGACATTTTTATTTTCTACACAGTTTATAGGAATGTTATTATTGATATTAGGATTACTATTATTCTGAGCCATTACATGAATCAATCTCTTGTGATGATTATTCAGAATTTTATTATTCTTTCTTTTATTATCAGTTATCTGGTTTGTGATCAAGAGTGGATTCTATGTGTTATTATTTTTCGCAGTTGTTTACTTGGGAATTAGATGAATATCATACCTCAGAAATTACATAAAATGAAATGATAAATCTGAATACAAAAGTAGGAGAGTGGAGTTTGACGATGCGGATTTCGTGGAAGTGGTAAAATAGAATTTAAAAATCATAAAATAAAAAGCTGTCCGAAAGGGTAGTTTTTTTTCTATTTTTCTTTGATTTTAATGTATGAATATATAAATTTAAACCGTTATTTACATTCAGGTAAAATATGGCAGAATTCTTTGATAATAAGCAAAGGATTGTTTGAGAAGATTTAAAGAAAACAATCAAGGAATGAAGTAAATTAAATATTTCAGCAGCTATTTTTTCTATATATTGATATGAATGCTTAAAAAAGGAATTAAATAAAATTGATTCTTTGAACTTTATATTCACTGATCCTACCTTTATTAAAATTGATAAAGAGAATAGAGAACAAAAAAAGTTTGAGATTAATTCAAATAAAACCATTCAAGCAATTAGTGGATCAGATTTCGAGATCCATCTTAAAAATGAGATGAAATGAAGAGCTATAGCTAAAGAATGTAAAAAATGGATAGAGAAAAAAGTTAAATTTAAGACTAACACTTCTCATCGTTACATTCAGCCACAAATTATAGTAGATAATAATTGAGAATGAGCTACATATAGCTGATTAGCAGAATTTAGCAGTGCATGATTCTGATATGAATCAGATAATGCTATTTTGAGACAAATAATAAAAAATGATGAATATGAATACACTAGAGAATTCTTAAAAAGTTTTAAAGACGTATGGAATGATGAAGAAACATTAAAAGATGTAACAGATGAAGTAGCAGATTATATTGCAAATCTCTATAAAGAAAATGCACCAGAATTTATTTATTATGTTACCTTATATAATATTTTTGATGAATTCTTGGAAGATATTTCTGAAGATGAATTAGCAAATGAAAAAACATGATTTAAAGATTCTGTGATTTGGAATACTCTTTATGATTTTCAAAAAGATGCAGTCCTTTGAATTATCAATAAACTGGAAAGATATAATTGATGTATATTAGCTGATAGTGTTTGACTTTGAAAAACATTTACGGCATTAGCAGTAATTAAATATTATCAGGAAAGAAATAAATCAGTATTAGTTCTTTGTCCAAAAAAATTGAGTGAAAACTGGAATACATTTAAATCAATTTATAAAGATAATATTTTAGAAAAAGATAGATTCAATTATACTGTTTTATTTCATACGGATCTTTCAAGAGATAGATGATATTCATGAGAAACAGACCTTTCAAGAATTAACTGGTGAAATTTTGATTTAGTAGTGATAGATGAATCACATAACTTTAGAAATAAATCAGCAAGAAACGATAGAGAAACAAGATATTCAAGATTAATGGATAGAGTTATGAAGGCTTGAGTAAAAACAAAAGTATTAATGCTTTCTGCAACTCCAGTAAATAATAGATTTACAGATCTTAAAAATCAATTAGCTTTAGCATATGAATGAGAAACATCAACTGTAGATGAAAAAATGTGAACTAAAAGATCAATTGATTCTATTCTACAACGTGCTCAGGCTACTTTTAATGAATGGAGTAAATTAGATCCCGAAGAAAGAACAAGTGAAGAGTTGTTACGTAGATTATGATCTGATTTTGATTTCTTTAAATTGTTGGATAGCGTAACAATTGCTAGAAGTAGAAAGCACATTGAGAAATATTATGACATTAATGCTATCTGAAAATTCCCTACAAGATTACCACCAAGAAATATTGATAACTGCCCAATAACAGATTTAAAAGATGCTCCTTCTGTAAAAGAAATTGCAGATTACCTAATTCAACTAACTATGTGTGTTTATTCTCCTTTTGATTATATCTTACCTGGTAAGATTGCAGAATATGAAGAAAAATATGACACAAAAGTTAGATGATGAAACGCTACATTAAGGCAGTCTGATCGTGAAAGATCATTACAAATTTTAATGAGAATAAATTTATTAAAAAGATTAGAAAGTTCTGTAGAAGCATTTAGAATAACACTATGAAAGATTGTATGACAAATTGATTGATTACTCTTATCAATTGCTAATTTTGAAAATAATGATTGAGGTAAATCGTATGATGTAATAGAAACAGAAAGTTTTAATGAAGATGATTATGATGATGACGAAGAATTTGATCCAGATTTTCAAATCTGAAAGAAAGTAAAAATTGATCTTAAAGATATGGATCTTCTTTCATGGAAAAGAGACCTTGAACAAGATAAAATTGTACTAAACATGCTACTTTTACAGATGAAACAGATTACTCCTTCTCATGATTCTAAATTACAAAAACTATTAGAAATTATTAGAGATAAAGTAAATAATCCAATTAATTGAAATAATAAAAAAGTAATTGTATTTAGTGCTTTTGCTGATACTGTAGATTATTTGTATCAAGAATTATCATTAATATTAAAAGAGAAATATAACCTTGATACTGCAAAAGTTACATGAAGCGGAAATGATTGTACATTAAAAATTAGTCATAATTTTAATGACTTGCTCATGAATTTTTCTCCAATTTCTAAACATAGAAAAGAAATAGATCCTGATGCTAAAGAAGAAATAGAAGTATTATTAGCTACAGATTGTATTAGTGAATGACAAAATCTCCAGGATTGTGATTTCTTAATTAATTATGATATACACTGGAATCCAGTCAGGATTATTCAAAGATTTTGAAGAATTGATAGAATCTGATCCAAAAATGATGTAATTCAATTAGTTAACTTTTGGCCAAATATTGATTTGGATTCATATATTGATTTAAAAAATAGAGTAGAAAATAGATGAGTTATGGTAAGCATAACTTGAACTGAGAATGATATGAGAAGGAAACAGCTTGAACAATTAAAAGATGAAGTAGTAGATATTGAAGATATGAAGTCATGAATCAATATTACAGATCTTTGATTAAATGATTTCAGGATGGATCTTGTGAATTATATAAAGAATTGATGAAATTTAGAAGATATTCCAAACGGAATGCATACTGTATGCGAAAAAGATCCAGAAAAATGAATAGAAGAATGAGTTATCTATGTATTAAAAAATAGAAATAATTGAGTTAACATAGATAATACAAATCAGCTACATCCTTTCTATTTAGTTTATATTAAAGAAGATTGAGAAATTCTTTCAAATCATTTGGAAGTAAAACATACATTAGACATTCTGAGATCAATCGCTAAATGAAAAACAGAACCAATTAAAAAAGTTTATGAATTATTTAATGATGAAACTGATGATTGAAAGGATATGAGTAAGTATTCAGAATTGCTTAGTGAATCAATTAATTCAATTATAAATGTAAAAGAAGATTCATTAATAAATAGTCTATTTAGCAAATGATGAACAGCAAATATATGAAGCGAAATTAAATGATTGGAAGACTTTGAATTAATCTCGTTTATCGTAATTAAATAAAAATGACAGCATATATTTTACCTAAATTGGCATTGATAGATAAATTCTTGCCAAAGAATACGATATTTCAACAAGCCTGAATGAAACATACAGCAAGAGATGAATTCTCTAAGTATGTGCAAAGAATAAATTGGAAATATAAATTAGCAGAAAACACTATCAGAATAAAAAAGTGAAAAGATGTAGAGGAAATTCAGATATTTGAAGTGATTCTTAAAGAAAAAGAGTTGCCAAAAAAAGTATTCAGTATTATTGATAAAATAATTCCTTATCCAATACTGTATGAATGTAAATATAATGACCATGTAGCATATGTAATTTCATACAATAAAGAATACTATAATACAGATCGAGATGAAGAAATAGAATTTGATCTTACATGAACAAATTTAGATAGGGTATATCAAAATATAATATCAAAATTTATTACAGAAGAACAAATAGAGACCTGAGAAGAATTTGATGATTTAATTGCATGGAAGCAGAAAAAAGAAGAATTGGAAAAAGATATTGAGAAATTGAAAAGTAAGATTAGAAAAGAAATACAGATGAAAGATAAAGTTCCATTGAATATGGAATTACAGAAAAAGAAAAAAGAATTAGAAAAACTTTTATCTCATAAATATAATAAATAATGGATAAATTATCGATGGAAACTCCTAACTTAACATTAGAGAATGTTGAAAAAATTGAAAAATTATTCCCTAATTGTGTTAAAGAAACAGAGGATGAAGAAGGAAATAAAGTTAAAAAAATAGATTTTGACTTGCTTAGAGCAGAATTATGAGATAAGGCATCTGTAGAGTGATTAGAAGAAAGATATAGATTAGATTGGCCATGAAAGAAAAGATCTATTCTTAAAGCCAATACTCCTATAACTAAGACTTTAAGACCTGTAAAAGAAGATAGTGTAGATTGGGATAATACATGAAATCTATATATAGAATGAGATAATTTCGAGGCATTAAAGACACTACAAGAATCATATTTATGAAAAATTGATTGCATCTATATCGATCCTCCTTATAATACAGGTAATGATTTTGTCTATAATGATGATTTTTCAGAGAATTCTGAGGAATATAAAGAGAGGACTGAGCAAAATTCTGAATGATATAAAATAGTAAAAAATACAGAATCTAATTGAAGATTCCATAGTGACTGGCTTTCTATGATGTATGAAAGATTAAAAATTGCTAGAGATTTATTGAGTGATGATGGTTTAATTTTTATAAGCATTGACGATAACGAAAAAGAAAATTTAAAAAAAGTATGTGATGAGATATTTTGAGAAAATAATTTTTTAAATACACTTGTTCGAAAAAAAAATAGTACAACAATTATGTTAAATAAGGAGTGATTCTCTGCGTGTACCGAATATATCTATTTATATAAAAAATGAAATATTATACAACTAGTCAATGATCCAATTTCTGAAAAATTAGCTAAAAGTTATAATAAAGATGATAATGATTGAAAATGACCTTACTGATCAGTGCACTTATACACAAATACTAATTGAAACAAAAAGGTCGCTCTTAGAATGCCTGATTGAACTATGTTTGAAGCAAAACGGCAAGTAACACAAGAGAAACTTGATGAATATGCAAAAGAATGATTGGTTTTTAAAACTCCTACATGATGGAGAAAAAAAATATATTTATCAAATTGTAAGTGAAGTGTCCCTATAACAATGTTAGATAACGATGTCGTTTGAACAACAAAAACATGAACATCAGAAATACAGAATTTATTATGAAATATTTTCTCATACCCAAAACCAGTATCTTTAATAAAATATATTCTTAGTAAATATCCCAAAACAGATGCTACAATACTAGATTTCTTTAGCTGATCAGGTACAACAGCTCATGCTTGTATGCAATTAAATGCAGAAGATTGATGAAATAGAAAATTTATAATGGTTCAACTTCCAGAATTAACAGAAGAAAATTCTGATGCTTATAAAGCAGGATATAAGAATATTTGTGAGATATGAAAAGAGAGAATTAGAAGAGCATGAAAGAGAATTAAAGATGAAACTAATGCTGATATAGATTATGGATTTAGAGTGTATAGGGTGGATGAGAGTTGCATGAAGGATGTTTACTACCACCCATCAGAAGCTAAACAAGAGACTCTTGCATTATTCACTTCTAACATCAAAGAAGATAGAACTCCAGAAGATTTATTAACTCAAGTTATTTTGAATTTCTGATTGACTTTAGATCTTCCAATTGAAGAAAAAACTATCTGAAATAATAAAGTATTTTATGTTGCATGAAATTCATTAATTGCATGTTTTGATGAAAATATTGATGATAATGTAATTGATGAAATAGCAAAAGATGAACCAATTAAATTAGTATTCCGTGATGCATGTTTCAAAAATGATGCTCAGAGAATTAATGTTGAAAACAAAGTAAAGAGAGTATCTCCTGAAACTATTATTAAAGTTATTTAATTAGTAAATAAAAATCTCAATGACTGATAAAGAGCTGTTAGATATTATATTAAATCTTCCTGCGGAGTCTCAAAATATTGAATTTAAAAGATTATGATCTGCATGAGATAAACTTGTAACAAAGATTATAGAAACAATTGTTGCAATGGCTAATACTGAATGATGAAACATTATCCTTTGAATCGATGATCCTGAAAAAACCAAAGAAAAATGATTGGACAAAGTTTTTTGAATAGAAGAAAATTTAGAAGTTTATGATGAAATTTGAAGAGAAATACAAAGGATTTTACCTCCAATTGCAAATTTATGGCCACCAAAAACAATTTTTATTGAAGAAATAGGAAAGACTATAGCCATAATAAATATTCCGAAAGCTTCAGATTCATTCCATTCTATAAATCACCAAGTTTTTATGAGGTTGCAAAAATGAAATAAAAAACTGACTCCTCAAGAAATTATAAAATTAAGTTATGCAAAATGATTTGAGAAAGCTGACAAAGAATTAGTAGATGTTGATTTTGATCTTATAAAAACACCATATTTTGAGCAATGGAAAAAAGATAGAAAATTGCCATCAGAAGATGCAGAAATATTGTTATTTAAGACATGATTAGCTAGAAAAAATGAGGAATGAAAGCTTTTGTTAACTCGTGCTGCAGTTATGTTATTTGCAGAATATCCTACAAATTTAATGGACACAAAATGTTCTATTCGTATTTATAAATATACATGAACATTGGAAAAATTTAGAGAAACTCCAAATTTAATTTGAAAGCCAAAAACTATTGAATGACCAATATTAAAACAAATCAAAGAAGCCCAAGAATATGTACTAACATCACTTGAAAATTGAATTCAGATTCATTCAGGATTTGTTACGACATATAAAATCCCTGAAAGAACTATAAAGGAAGCAATAACAAATGCTGTAATACATAGAGATTATTACATAAAGAGAGATATTGAAATAAAGATATTTGAAGATAGAGTTGAAATAGAAAGCCCAGGGTTGTTCCCATGTAATATAACACCACAAAATATTTGATATGTTAGAGCTGACGGATATAGAAATGATCTTGTAGTGAAACATCTAAGAGAGTTTGAAGAAGCTCCAAATTTAGACAGAAATGAGTGAGTACAAGCTATGAGAAACGAAATGTACGAAAATAATTTATATCCTCCATTATTTTTTTCATATCCATATTTACAAGATGCAGTGAGAGTAGTTTTATTGAATGAGGATAGATGAACTGAATGGGATAAGGTTAAAAAATATTTAGATGAAAACAAATATATAAATAATGAACAAGCCAGAAAAATCACAGGAGTTACACAATCATATACTATGTCTCGTTTATTAAAAAAATGGGTAAATAATTGACTAATTATAAGAGTAGAATCAGAAGGCTTTAAAAATGTAAAATATAAATTAACGAACCAAGATTCGATTAGTTAAAATTTACTTGCAATGATGTTTGCAAATAAAATTTTTATCCAAATCATACCTAAAGTTATTTAAATTTTGTTTGCAATAAGTTATATTTTATTACATAAGTCAATCATGGAATTAAAATTTAAAGAACAACAATATCAGATAGATGCAGTAAATGCTTTAGTACGTTGTTTTTCATGACAGCCAAAATGAAATATGTTATGAAAAACACTATTTAGAGAAAGAACTGATTTTTGAGTTATGTGAGTTCAAGAATCAGATTTTAATGCATTTGCTAATGCTGATCTAGATTATAATGTAAAATCAAATATTATTAGAGAAGTTCAAGAATTGCAAAAAGAACAATGAATCCCCGTATTAAAAACATTAGATATTTGAGCAAAATGAGATATTAATTTTACTGTAGAAATGGAGACATGAACTTGAAAAACTTATGTTTATACGAGATCAATTTTTGAATTAAATAAGCAATACGGTTGGAGTAAATTTATTATTATGGTGCCTTCAATTGCTATTCGTGAATGAGTTTATAAGTCATTAAAAATTACAGCCAGTCACTTTCAGGATATCTATGGGAAAAAGATTAGATTTTTTATCTATGATACAAAGAATAGTTCAAATCTTAGCAATATCAAAAATTTTGCAGAAAGTTCAAATATTGAAGTAATGATTATAAATAAGCAAGCTTTTGCTGTAAATAGTGAAGAATCAAGAAAAATCTATCAAAGAATGGATTCTACAAATTCAATAAAACCAATTGATATTATTTCATGAACTAAACCTATTCTCATTATAGATGAACCTCAGAAATTCTGACCAACTGATGAAACAAAGATGCAGGATTTTAAGCCTCTATTTATTGTAAGATATTCTGCAACTCATAAAAAAGATTATAATAAAATTTATAGGTTAGATGCAGTTGATGCCTATAATCAAAGACTAGTAAAAAGGATTGCTGTAAAATGAATTGAAACTATCTGATGAACATGAACAAATAGTTATATGTTTTTGGATAGAATAAATGTATCAACTACAAAATATCCAACAGCTCATATTAGATTAGAAATAGAAAGTAAAGAAAATGGACAGATAAAGAAGGTTCTGAAAGAGTTGAAAGAATGAGATAACCTATATGAAATCTCAAATTGAATGAGACAATATGAGAATGATTATGTTATCAATAAAATTGATGCATATAATAACCTTGTAACCTTCATAAACTGAGTTGAAATTAGGGTTGGACAGGTATTATGAAACATTGATGAAGAGCATATTAGAAGAATCCAAATCAGAGAAACTATTCTTGAGCATATCGAAAAAGAAAGATTAATGTTTCATAAATGAGTAAAAGTATTATCTTTATTCTTTATTGATGAAGTTGCCAAATACCGTGATTATGATAAAGAAGATACTAAATGAATTTATGCTCATATTTTTGAAGAAGAATATAAACAAGTACTTAGTGAAAAGAAAGAATTATTTGATGTAGAATATAATAAGTATTTAGAAAGAGATTCTGTAGAACAAATCCATAAATGATATTTTTCAATTGATAAAAAAGGACATTTCATCAACTCAAAAGAATGAAAAGAATGATGAAGTGATGATGTGTCTGCTTATGATCTTATCATGAAAAATAAAGAAAGATTATTGGATTTAAATGAACCAACCAGATTTATTTTTTCTCATTCTGCTCTTAGAGAAGGATGGGATAATCCGAATATTTTTCAAATTTGCACATTAAAAGAAAGTGCTTCAACAATTAGTAAAAGACAGGAAATTTGAAGATGACTCAGAATTTGTGTAGATAAAAATTGATATAGGCAGGATGAATCAATTTTATGAAGAGAATTCTTTGATGTAAATACACTCACTATTGTAGCAAGTGAATCATATGACTCATTCTCAAAACAATTACAAAAAGAAGTATTGGAATCATTATCTGATAGACCTGTTGAAGTTACAGCAAAGGTATTAGCATGAAGAATGCTTAAAAATGAGAATTGAGATACAATGGAAATATCAGAAAAACTTGCTAATAAAATTATTTGATTTATGCAATATCAAAAACATTATCTCGATGATGATTTTAAAATCACTGATGAAATGATAAAAGATATTGAAGATAATAAATTTGAAACAGTTGATGAGTTAAAGGATTATTCATCAGCCTTTGCTTCTATTATGTATAAGATCCATTCTACAGCAAATTATAAAGCTGCTATGGAAGCAATTACTAATGTACCACATCATCTGGATCCAAACGAAAACTTTAAGAAAAAAGAATTCCAAGATTTATGGTGAAAAATTAAATTTAAGACTTCCTATGAGGTTGATTTCGATAGTGATGAATTAATAAAGAAAAGTATATCTTCAATCAATGAACATTTAGTTGCAAAAGAAGTGGTTATTAAAGTTACAACATGAACTCAGAAAGATGAGATGAGTCAAGAAAAACTAAGAGAATGAGAAGTTATGAGTAAAAACCAGCAGCAATTCTGGAAAACGGCTAATGTACTATGAAATATCAAATATGATCTTATTTGAGAGATAGCTAAAAATACTAATCTAACAAGGAAAACAGTAACTGCAATCATGCAATGAATCAGAGAAGATAAATTTAAACAATTCTGAATTAATCCTGAGGATTTTATCCGTCAGGCTTCTGAATTGATTAATAATGAAAAGGCTACTACATTAATTGATGGAATTACATATCTAAAAACAGGAGAAGTTTATTGAGATGAAATATTTACAATCAATAATTTTTCATGATCTCTAAAAGAAAATATATTAGAAGTGAAGAAACATATTTATGATTATGTAAAAACTGATTCTGATTGAGAAAGGAGGTTTGCTAAAAATCTTGAATCATGAGAAATATCTGTTTATGCTAAGTTACCAAGATGATTTTTAATCCCAACTCCGATTGGTAATTATAATCCTGATTGGGCAATCGTTATGGATAAAAAAGATGTTAAATATGTTTATTTTATTGCAGAAACAAAAGGAAGACTTGATACAATGCAACTTAGACATTCCGAAGATTTAAAAATATGATATGCAAAAAAACATTTTGAATCTCTTAATACAGAGAATTTGAAATATTGAGTTATTACATCATATGATGATTTAATGAAGGCTGTGTTTTAAGTATTATAAAATTTAAAATGGTAAAAGTTAAAAATACAGAAATCCCTCGTTTTAAATGATCTGCATTTAAATGCCCTCACTGTCATACCATTGAGGCTCAAAGATGGGAATGACCAAAAATGATTCAACATAAACATGATTGAACTACTTATGATTTATGGTATTCAACATGTGAAAATTGTAATTGAAGAATGCTCTGGGCCGAGACATATAAAACAATATATTGATGAAAAAGTCAGCAGAAAGTAAATGTTATATTCCCTGTAAATTATAATTGAAATTTTGATTTTGAAATATCAAAAGATACTCCTCAGATAATTGAGGAAGATTTTAAAGAAGCTATTCAAATATTACCTTTATCTCCGCGCTGAGCATGTGCATTATTGAGATTATGTCTGCAAAAATTTTTAGATGAAATTGTAATAAAAATCAGTTGAAGTAGGAAAGATACAATTGATGAAAGTATCAAGTATTTAGCTATTGATGTGTGATTAATATCGGATGATATTTCAAATATAATGCATGTTTTGAGAATTATCGGTAATGAAGCAGTTCATCCATGACAAATAGATTTAAAAGATGATTATCAGACAGCTGAAGAATTAATAGAATTATTTAATTATTTAATTAACGAATTAATTACAGAGAATAAAAAGAAGGTTGCTCTTTATGACAAAATACCATCTAGCAAAAAAAGTGCAATAAAGAATAATGAATTAATTGAAAAGATTTTAGAGATTAAAACCATAAATCAGTCTGATGATAAACCAATATTTGATGACTGATCTCCTTTACAAGATAAAATGAAATCTTTACTTTAATCAAAAAAAAACAGAGAACTAATCTCTGTTTTTTTATATTCTGATTTTCTAACTATTTAACACAAGCTTTAAATTCTGATCCAGATTTGAAAGTTACAACATTCATAGCAGGAATCTCAATTTTCTCTTTAGGATTTTGAGGATTGACACCTTTCCATCTTTTTTATTTAAAATTTATTATCAAAACTTCTATTAGACAATAATTCAGATTTTCTTATATATAAAAATAAATTTTACCCCCAAACCACAAACCAAAAATGAAAATCGCAATCGTTACATGAGCTAGTTCAGGATTATGAAAAATCTTTGTAGATAACCTTATCAAAGAAAAAGATTTGGATCAAATCCGAGTCCTAGCTAGAAGTAAAGATAAATTGAATGAACTCAAAACTCAGTACTGAGATAAAATAGTTCCTTACACGATAGATCTTTCAGTTCATGATGAGATTATCAAATTTTCCAAAAAGCTGACTGAAACTAAGTGTAGAATCAGATATCTAGTGAATAATGCTTGATATGGAAAATTCTGAGCGAGTGATGAAATTCCATTAGAAGATTCTCTGAATATGATTGATTTGAATATCAAAGCCGTGGTGAGTATGTGCTATATCTGTACTCCATTTATGCAGAAATGAGACCATATTATCAATATCGCTTCCGTGGCTAGTTTTCAGCCTATCCCATATATGAATGACTATGCCGCAACCAAGGCATTTGTCAGAAGCTATTCCAAAGCTTTAAATCAGGAACTTAAAAAAAGCTGAATCTCCGTCACAGCTGTTTGTCCGATTTGGATGAAAACTAATTTCATGAAAGTAGGGGATATCTGACTCAAAAAAACTCCTACAGTTTACGAGCCAACAGTCTCTCCAGAAAAAGTAGTCCAAAAAGCGATCTCAGATGCTAAGAAATGAAAAGATATCTCACTTTATAGCGCTTATTCCAAATGAATGAGATTCTTGTCTTGTATTTTGCCAGATAGCTGGCTTATGAAAGCTCGACTTAAAATGCAAAAGTTGGATTAATTTTTCCTGTTATTCAGAGGAGCATAGCGACGAAGAATCTATTTGCATCAAACCTCTCAGTCACTTCGTGACAGCTCCCCTAACAGGGAGCAAATTTCTCCCCTGTGAGGGGGAGTGCCCAAAGGGCGAGGGGGTTGTTTACAGACTGCTATCGCTCAGAATGACATTTTTCTTTTTCTGTCATTCAGAGGAGCGTAGCGACGAAGAATCCATTTGCATCAAACCTCTCCCAGCACTTCGTGCTTTCCCTCTCCTAATAGGAGAGGGGTAGGGTGAGGCTTTGAAAAAAATTAAAATCATTCACATTCGTTCAGGATGACATTGGCACTAAAATAAAAAACTGACTCCAAACGAAGTCAGCTTTTTAAATATAAATGCTATTCAGATAAGCTATTGGAATCCTCATAAATCTCTTTTAAATCCAAGCTTTCCAAATTCAAATCCTTGCTATTTCAATCCTCATCTATCAAAGTTCATTTAGATTTTCCATCATGAATAGTTCAGGAATAAGAGAAATCTTTTCATTCAGTATTAGTTCCACTCATAGTTATAGTTCATCATTCCTCTCCATCATTCCATTTCCCATTTACATTATAAGAAGATTCTTCTCCATTTTTATTAGTGTTTGTGTAGTAGTGGAATGCTCATTGAGAAGTAGAATCTCAAGTCAATTCATCAAAAGATTCTGACCGATTATCCCAGGAATTTTTCTCCAGATTTTTTTCCTCTTTGTAAAAATCCTTTTCTAAATCATTGAACATATCTTCCATATGTTTTTCTCTATACCTAAAATCAGCCATTGGATCGAAAAACATAGAATCATAATAAGGTCTATGTGGGAATCTTTCTTCTATTGCTCTTTTATGGAACTGGTGATTTGCCAAAAGGTATCATCAAATTCCGCCAATGATGAGTAATAGAACACATAGAGCCACTCGTTTTAGCGTTGATGATTTCATTTGCGTTA
>Ga0310691_10005029_pt1 | contig 14645 bp, 22 predicted proteins | sample 176DNAGHGlowgp2_FD_203887 | JGI IMG/M metagenome (GOLD analysis project Ga0310691, IMG submission 203887) | Sheep rumen microbial communities from Palmerston North, Manawatu-Wanganui, New Zealand - 1766 DNA GHGlow gp2 (v2) (version 2) | ecosystem: Host-associated > Mammals > Digestive system >... | reverse complement strand
AGTAGCATCAGCATCAGCTTGGGCCTCTGCAATGTCAGCAGCAGCCTTAGCACGAGCTACCTGAGCACGTTTATCAGACACTTGAGCTGCAATACCAGATGCCTTAACCTTATCTGCTTCTGCCAAACTTACTTCCTGGTCTCGTTGAATCTCTGCTACACGAACAGTCTGTTGCTGTTCAGTTTCTGCAACTGTCACAGCCTTTTCTTTCTCTGCTGCAGCAATCTGAATCTCTTGGTCTTTCAGAATGTTTGCCTTTCTTACTGCACCATCACGTTCTTTCTCGGCTATATCAGCCAATGCATTTGCGCGAGCCTCAGTTACCTTCTTCTTACCCAGATTATTCAAGTAATCATCTTCATCCATAATCTTCTGGATATTGATGTCAATGATTTCATAGCCAATCTTGGTAAGCTTATCAGCCAGACTAGAGAATACTTCCTCCTTAAACTTATCTCTGTTAGAGTTCAAGTCTTCAATAGGCATAGAAGCCACAATATCCCTAATGGCACCATCCAAGATAGTCTTAATCTGGTCTTGAATTTCAGCAGGCTTAGTTGTCAAGAATCTGTTCACAGCATTAAGCTGATTAGTCGGATCAGCACTAATACCAGTGATTAAGGCAATATCTACATGAGTGATTACCATTCCCTTATCAGGACCAACAACATGTGATGAAATCTGGAAGGGAAGCATAGACATTGTCTTATAATCCTGAATAAATGGCCATACAAACACACCACCACCAGGATAAACCTTAGCAGCCTTCTTGTTGCCAGCTAGTTTACCAAAGACAACCAGCAGTTGATCACTCGGACACTTCCTATAACGAGAAAGTAAGCCAAAAACAGTAAGGATAACCAACAGGACAATTACACCTATTGGAATAATTAAAGTCAGATTCATTGTTTAAATAAGATAAAAATTGTTAATGTAATCTTTAATTACTACCACATCACCAGTTCGATATTCTTCAGTAGAAAGTGCATCTACTTCTACACACCCAATCTCATTATTAACAGCAATTCTATAATGGAATTTATCATCAGTCCGCTGTTTAAGATGAATCATAGAAACAGTTGCAGTTCTACCTACAAGCTTCTCATTAGTAAGTGGTTCTGGTTTTGTTTCAAGTTTTAAAGTTAATTTATAAGTAAAGTAAAGTAGAATCATAACAATAATACCTAATATGAATGCAATTAAGTAATCATGCCACGTCAAATGATGAAAGTAGTATAATCTTAAAGACATCCAACCGAAAGAACCCATAAGAAAATGAGTAAGTCCTTTAAATGAGACTAAATCACCGACATCAGTATCTGCATCAATGTCAAAGTCTCCAAATAGCCAGCTTATGATAATTCGTAAAACAAAAATACCATAAACTGTAGCAGTTACATAGTGAATCCATTCCATAACTTTTAAACCATTAAACTTTGGGAGCTATACGGGAATCGAACCCATATTAGAAGAACCACAACCTTCTGTGCTAACCGTTACACCAATAACTCCATATAATATTAATTTGTATCCCCGACGAGATTCGAACTCGTGACTCCCGCCTTAAAAGGGCGATGCTCTACCTACTGAGCTACGGAGATGTGCGTCTGGTGGGACTCGAACCCACAAACCTTGCGGCATATGATCCTAAGTCATACATGTTTACCTATTTCATCACAGACGCATAAAGAGAACGGCTTCAGGCGGTTTTATCCCTACTTCATTTATTCGGAAAGTGACCTCAAAACCAAATAAATTCCGGTATCAAGCTTCATTCTCTCTATATTGTGAATCCATATAATGTAATTCTCTATGGCAATTTGCACATAGAATTATACATTTACTGAGTTCCTTCTTTAAATATTCAAAAGAACATTTTCTTCTAATCTGTTGTGATATATTAAACGCTTTATTAGTAGTATGATGAAAGTCTAATACATACCATCTATTATCACCACATATAGCACATTTAGAACGTTTCTTAATATCCTATACGTATTTTCTAAGCATCTTTACATGTTTTCTATAAGCCTGTCTAGCGGCTTTTCTATCACGACGATTAGTTTGTTTTTTACAGTTACTTCTCTAAGTATGTTTCATAAGCAATAATTATTTAAAGTTAGCATGCGCAGAAGGACTCGAACCTCCAACCTCTGGTTTTGGAGACCAGCATTCTACCAATTGAACTATGCACACTTATACAAAGTTACTAAAATTTACTTCTTCTATTAATTTAATTTCAGTTGCTGCAATTTCATTCCCTTTATTAATCCAATATCTAGTTCCTTTGGGAATAATGCACTTAATAATAGGAACACTACCCATTATAGAAAACTCCATAAGGTTAGAAGTTAAAGCTTGAAATGCATGAACTACAGAACCATTTAATTCTTTAACATGTATTTCCAAATCTCTGGGATAAGTTGGTCGAATTATAGAATTAAGAGGTATCCACTTAGTCCCATATAATATGGATTTATACACACATATTCCATTGTCCATACTTTTATGCATTATCTTATAACAAGTAATGTCTTCTTCAGCAATTTGACCATCAATATGATCAAGATCATCTATAACAAAACACATAATTTACAATACAGTTGATATAGGTCCATATAACTTTTCAAGTACTATTCCATATCTTTCAAGTAAAACACAATCAGTGAATATTCTTCCAATTGTTTCATCTTGATTAAAGGCAAAGTTATAATCCTTTAAATCACGAAGTGGTATCCACTTAATGTTTCTTACCTCATCTTCCTCATCACTTGTAGAAATTAACTTCTTATCTAAGTAATAACTAGGAACAATAGCATAATACCTAAAAATTATATGCTGTTTGTGTTCTTCAGGAGAAGTTGAGTGTTCTGCTTCAGTAACCCAAGGCCAAGGAATGTCAAGACCACATTCTTCCTTTGTTTCTCTAATAGCGGCTTTTGCTCCATTTTCGCCCCAATCAAGATAACCAGAAGGAACATTCCACATAAGTTTGCTATCGGAAGTTCTATTTCCTCTCTGATTACAAAGCACATACCATTTACCAGATTTATCGGCAGTAAATATAAATAAAGAAACTCCGACAGATCTATCATTATAGATCTTCTGGCCATTATCAGTTACATAAACTTGATTTTTCATATCTTTTCATTTAAAGTTAATACTGTGGAATCTGTGAGATTCGAACTCCTATTTAACCGTGCAAAGGTTACGTGTTACCAATTACACTACAGACCCCGTTATGCCTTCTCGTTACTAAGTGATATCGTCATTTACTTTTCATTTGAAGGCTTCCTTACTACATATAAGCCATAGCGATCGTAACTTATACAAAAGGAGTGTTAATTATTTCTTCACCCAAAAAATTAACAAAAAAATGGGACAGTCTCAAGCTAAAACTGACAAGCTGACGAAGCGGACTAAGACGGACTCGAACCGCCGACCTAATGGTTAACAGCCATTTGCTCTACCGACTGAGCTATTAATCCGTAAATGGGTGAGGAGCGTCTTTACTTCCCACTCTTTAATTATCGACTCACCTATTACAAAACAACTTCACTATAAAGTTGTTTAGTCAGAGAAGAGAGAATCGAACTCCCAGCAGACGTCTCCACCCAAGCCATTATTCTTGTTCCCTGTTTATAAAAATGGAAGTTAAGCTCTATGCATTTAAGCTGCTCGCCGTGCGTTGTCATTGAGACTGGATTCCAACCAGCATCACTTCCATTTATATTTTTATGCTCATTCTTGAATTTAAACTAACTACCTATCTAAATAATTGACATTATTTAAACTGTATTGAGAAATTTAACATAATCTTCATATGAATCATTTTCAGCATGATTAAGTATTTCCTCAACTTCTTCGGCTGTTAGGTACCCCTTCACTTGATCTCCCCAAGCTTCAATAGTAAAAAGATCATCGTTATGTAAAGGAGCTACCTCATAAGTATCATCGTCTGAATAGGTATTATCCCCATATACTACACTTAAACCATTTCCGTTAGGAAAACTTACCCGTGCTCTACTTATAGACATAAAGAAGTCATGTTGAGTTTTAAACTCTAAATCACTAAATTTCATTTTACTTCAGTATTAGTTCTTGATTTAGGTAATTTTTCAAAATCATACGATTCTAAGCCCTCTAAACCCTTGACAGTAGCATATCTTGCATTTGCCACCATTAAAGATTGAACATTATCAGTCATTTCAACAAGGATAACTAATTTACCAAAAGCATAAGCTAATCCTTGTTCTAATGTAGTACCACTAGTAGTTTCAGATCTTCCATAATTTAAAACTACTACAATTCGACTTGCTTTAATAGCTTCAACGTCATTGCGAAATACTTGGAGTCCCCATTCATTATTAAGCCAATCCCAAGAATGTTCAAGAGTATGTTCCATTGGAACATAGACATCAAAACCTTTATTTGCAAGTATTTCTTTAGCTCGTTTAATATTCTCTCGTTTATCATTATCAAGAGAAGCAGCCAAGTAAAGTTTATTGTTCACCATTTAAATATTGATTATCAATTTTTTCAATGTAACTTAAAGGAGATTCACCTACACTAATATTATGAATTTTAGTAAATCCATTTTCTTTAGTAATAAGTGATTCTTCAGGTTTGATACTACCTTTATACTTAGTACCATAGTTTCCTGTCATTTTCTTTGTAACAGGATCAAGATCACCCCAATCACTTCTATTATTAGAATCAATTGGTTCAACATAATAAGTCCTTCCAGTTCTTAAAGATTTAACAATAAACCTTCCAGTCTTATCTCGTTCAGTTAGAAACTTTTTATTAAATTCTTTATCCATTTATTCTATTTTAAATATGTAACAAATTAAACCAATAACCACAATTATAGGAAAGAATAATCCTATAATGCAAGGAATTAATAAACTTAGAATACCTCTTATTAGTTCATCTGACTTACTTTCAATAGGACTATCATAAAGAAATATAACAAAAAAGCTTCCAAATCCAACACCTATAATAAATAGAATGACAAAGACTACTATTAAAAATTCTTTCATAATATCAAAATTTAGCGACTCTGATGAGTCCTAAACTAAGTGTTCTACTCTAACATTAGTTGAAATTAATGAAAACTTTTATACAATATTAAATAATACCATTAGTGAAGCGTTCTTATGCGTTTCTAGAAACTCTTTTTCAAGTTTTTCACTTACTTCCATCTGTCCTTTTAAAGACATGTTATGAGAATCAACGTGAATAACTTTAAGTTCATTAGGTCTTAATATTATAGGCATATAATTTTTAAATTATTTAACAAATAAATAAGGATATGGAATCTACAACTATCCGTTCTCTATAGTAGCAGGTTTAGCATTTAGATTCATTCGCTAAATAGCCTAATTAATCAAGTTTAACTAACTAGAATTAGGCTAGATAGTCTAAGAACCTCCTTTTATTCCAGCGTATCTTTCAATTCCATGACTAGACAGACCCTCATCATTAAAACTGGTCATTGGCTTCTAAAAGTATCTTAAATAATACCTCTCTGGATTTCGAGCAGCTCTAGACAGAAGTTGCATATAGGAATCAAGACTATATGGTTGTACATTTACATCAGAAGATAAAGAAGCTACAGGGGTATCTCTATTCAGAATAAAAGGTTTTAAAGAACTAATGTAATTCTTTCCACTATTATATCTTGCTAGAGCCTAACTAGATGGAGTGTTATATCTAATTTCCCCTATCTATGTTCCAGGTACAAACTTACGCATTAAAAGCTATAATTCTCTCTTTCCTTGATTTGTTAATGGAGGAATATGAAATGACATTTGATTGGGATGAGTCTCCGGCCAAGTAACTATTGGATAATATCCAGGACCTCCTGCCTCAATACTCCAGCCACGATTTTTATTATATAACAATCTTTTACCCCATATATTGTTAGCGTCTATATACTCAGGTGTTGCATCTACCGTAGTAAAATGTAATCTTTCACCAGTAGTGTTATGACGCACATATCCATGATTTCGTGGCCATATAGGATAAAAAGCAAATTCTCCTTCTTCTTTAGAAGTATTTAACATTGTATTAAAATCCTTAATTCCCTAGACTCTAGACTACACTCCGTTGTAAATCTATGAAGTAACATTCTAACCATAGCTCTTAACAAGAGGGCTTAATCCAGTAACTAATAAATCGCCCTAAGTATTAGTTAAAATAGGAATCTAATCTCCAACATACTAACCAGCAGTTTTGCTGACAATAGGATAAGTACTAAGATTAGTTCCTATTCCTAAAGCTAAATACTTAAGGGCTTCCTTAGATAACAAACCTTTACTAGAAGCTACTAATACAGCAGGATTTGTCAAGACTCCTTCTAATCCTCCAGAAGGATTTTTAGAATCTAATTCCCAAAATACTTTATCTGCAAATCTTTTATACCAGGGCTAATTAGAATCATTTCTAGTATTAGTTACATTTAAGGCATCTCTAATATTTCCAAAGAATCCTCTCTAATCTTCCCATTTAGACTAATCTATACCTTCTATGGTAGAAGTAGGTAGATTAGTTCTAGCGTATTCAGCTACTTCTTTTTCGTGCTATGTATATGTAGGTCTTTCTACAACAAGTTCTGGAAGAGTATGTCCATAATTATAATCTTCATCCTTAGGTTCATCAACTGATTTTTCGGAATTAATTATTACACTATATCCTTGAGGCATTTTATTATACAATTGTCCAGTGTAAACATCTCTAAATACATAATTACCGCTTTTTTCTTCATATGGAGTAGCTTTACGTACCTAATCTTTTTTGAAAAGTTTCTTTTTTTGATTTTTCTATTTCATATATTTTTATTATGATTAAATTTATAAATTTTATAAAAACATTACAAATATAATATAAAAATATATTATTTAAAAATAAATCAAATAGATATGTAAATAATGAACTTTAGCGACTCTGACGGGACTTGAACCCGCGATCTCCGCCGTGACAGGGCGGCATCCTAAACCAACTGGACCACAGAGTCATAAAATTCCCAGTAAGTACTTTCAAAAAATCAACCAAAAACTTACTTAACTTACTGGGAAGAAAGTTATGAAACAATTAATTTACAGTATCAGTCTGTTCTTCAATCTTACTATCTAAGTAAGAATCAATAGCCATAACAACCTTATCGGGAAGTTGCTTTGCTGTTTCATTAGTCTTTAAGTAATCAAACGTTCCTCCCATTCCATAGATAATGTAAGCATCTTTAGTTGAAGGGATAAACGTATTGATAGTTGATACAGAGATGAATACAATAAGTGAGATGATTATCATTCTCTTAAAGTACTTTCTCATCTTCTGCACACCTTCATCATCTAAATCAAAGTTATCGTCATCATAGGTAACTCCGAATGCTATAAGTCCGATAATAAGTATTATCACTGCAATAACACCAAACACTGTTAAAAGCGTGTCAATAGAATCTAATCTAGTAATCCAATAAAATTCGTTCATAATGTTAATTATTAAAGTTAGTAAAGTTAATTGTAGTGTCAGCGGGGTATGATCCCGCAATCTCCGCCTTGAAAGGGCGACGAGTTAACCAATTACTCTATGACACCAAGCAATGCCTGTCTAGTTCCAGGCTGTCAGTAGTCTATTGCGACCGTCAACAGAGCGATTAAAGTCCATCTGTACGGACCTATAGCACCCATCATTTAAAGACCGATGGGCAAGTCTCTTCAACCTAGGCTTGAGTGTGCGCCTGTGTCAGGAATCGAACCTGAACGCTTTGCTTAGTCCACAAAGACGGGCATCAGTCTAACATATAATATTGTCTGATCAAATCCTCATTTTCTTTGAGGAAGAGATCACGTTGTTCCCCAGTGTGAAATGCAATAAAACAGTAAGTATACAATGATACATGCTTACAAATATCATTGCTCTCCCTGACAATGCAATATTTATCTACTTTAGCCGTATTCCACTCTTCATCAGTAATAGGACCTCCAAATCTTTCATCATTTTGAATGATTTGAGATAATCGGGCCATCGCAAGCATTGATTGTGCCTGCTTCTTAGTGGCAAAGACATTCCAAACGTTACTTACATTAAATAGGCCTTCTACACTTTCAATGTTAGCTTCAGTAGTAACATAATAACCACTTAAGAGAGCATTTTTGTTATTCCTCCAAGGAGTTGCTCCTTTCTTCTTAAAGACAATTCTGCCTTTAGTAAGATTTGATTTCTCGGTGTCAATTACATGACCTTCAGGAATTTGAATTAAAATCTGTTCCATAACTTATCTAAATTTATTCGTTATTATACTTTCTTGCTGCGAGTATTACTGCTAGAGCAAATAAAGGTTCTTCACTCATTGCATCTAATAATACATCACACACATCATTAACAATATCACTCTCTCTAGACTGTTCAATACAACTAGCCAATGCAGTATATAAATTATCTAAATCTATATTCATAATTGTACAAGTTTAAAAGTAAAAGGGCGAATAACTCAAGCAAATTAGAAATCCGCCCTCGAACCACCATAAATGAAAAGAATTTTTTAACTGTGAGCAGATAACCAGAATCGAACTGGCATCTCCAGCTTGGAAGGCTGGAGCACTAACCATTGTGCTATATCTGCATTATTGTGGGTGTGGTAGGGCTTGAACCTACGACCGCCAAGGTATAAGCTTGGAACTCTAACCAACTGAGTTACACACCCGTTATAAAAAATCAGCAAAGGAAAGTCTTACTCTCTATATGTATTAACTTTGCTGATTAAAACATAAATAACTAAATACTCCATTTGCACTTATCAGTTTCAGTAACAAACATCTGGGGATTGACTTCTACTTTAGCGCATTACTTTATATTCAATCCCAGGAGTCGGTGTGGCTTGTGCTAGCCGACCACATACCTAGTCCAAGTTTTGTCCAGTTCTTCTGGCGCTAGTTATTTATAGTTTTTGAGCCTCTTGTCAGACTCGAACTGACGACCACATGATTACAAATCAAGTGCTCTGGCCAACTGAGCTAAAGAGGCAAATAAAACTCTAATCTACACACTGCTATCGTGTTCAACGTTAAACACACACAGGTCCTGCCTAGCCACACCGTCGTGTGAGTGGTTTCTCACCACTACTCTGACTACTCCTCTTCCATCACCCTCGATTAGAGTATTTTCATAAATTACTTAATGTCACTCAACAGTTTCTACATAATGACTAGTAATAAATGATTATTGTGATCCCGCTGGGATTCGAACCCAGGACCCACAGCTTAGCTTACCACTCTATGTTGCCATAGCCAGAACTTTCCTTACCCTACTCATGCTTACATGTTGTCTGCCACTATTTTTGTAACTGCAGCTTTTTGTATTTCAGGCAGATGCTGTCTTAGATTTGTAGGTTTTAATAGCATGTTTGTTCTGTTGTGGTCTGGACTGTCTCTATACCATATTGAAATTCTAGCTAGATGTATGTAACAGGGTGGGTAAATTTATCAAGCCCATATATACAAATTTCAACTTAGGTATCACCCGTTCAGTCTCTACACGATTATAAAGCTTCCTCCTATGCTTAATGGGTAATTACTCCCATCATTATTTTACATCACGTATTATAGCACTTTATTTTCGCTCGGTATTGACTTCCAACATTATTGGTTAGTTGTCTTTTATCGAATGGCTTCTCTACAAGTTCACACCAAATAATGGCTCGGAATTCTTTCGTTTTCCGAATTCGAGAATAAAAACCATAAAGTTGTCTACCGAATTTAGGTGATTCTACTATGGGATTTCTCGCCATAGCACTCCTTATTTTAAAGGCTGTTGCTCTATCCAACTGAGCTACAGGACCATCATTAATTTTAATTATTAAATAACTTTTACATACTTAATCTTTGTAGAGGCATAGCCAGGAGTAAAATCAAAAGAGTTAAATCCTTCAAAATAATAAGCACCTTTAGGAATAACACATTTTATTACATCAACATAACTACGTTCACTGGCATATGCAATAGCATCTTTCTTAGACACAAAAGAATGTATAAAACCTTCTTCTATTCTCCTATAATACTTCTCTATAAATCTTAAATCAGATAAAGTATTAAAAGGAGAAGCTGAAATTTGAGTACCTACAACTATAGGTATGTCAGTATAATAAGTTTGGTAATGTTTTATCAATTTAAGAAATCTTAAGATTGATGTTTTTAATTTAAACCAATTCTTATAAGGAATCTGAACACACTTATAACAAATAATGTCTTCTTTAGCTTCCAAAAGTGGATCTTCAAGTTTTCTGTCTAAACACATAATAATATAAATTAATTGTTAAACTTTGTAGGGGAAGTGGGACTTGAACCCACACGGCCGCAATAGCCAAGGGATTTTAAGTCCCTCGTGTCTACCCATTTCACCATTCCCCCAACCTGCTTAGTTCTTGATTACAGTGTAACCATACTTCTTAGCAACCTTCAGAGCTTCACTGAGCCTAACTCCGTTACGGATAATGGGATCATAAGTGACTACAAAGTCACTCTTCTCGAGAAGTGCAATTGCTGCTTCTACAGCTGCATCTTTGCTCTCAGGTTTCTGAAGTACAGTATTCTGAAAAGTCTCAATTTTCTTCTGATGAACTGGCTGCTCTGGAAATTTGTAGCATCCGTGTTTTACACGAATAATAATTCCCAATTTAACACAAACAGGAATTGTTCGGTTATAGCGAGGGAAAACCTTCTCAATAAGAGAACACAGAGTTTGCCTGTTCATTTCTTCATTCTGATGTTCAAGGCGCAAGTTATTAAACTGTTGTGCCATCAGTTTTGGATCTTTTTTCTTCATTTTGGTGATCTTTAAAGTGTTAATAAATACAGTTAATTGTAGTGAGAGAGGGATTCGAACCCCCGGATCCCGTAGGACCTTTAGTTTTCAAGACTAATGTATTAGACCACTCTACCATCTCACTATTAAAGATTATGTTCCCTTACCTGGATTTGAACCAAGACTATAGGCCCCAAAAACCTGTGTGCTACCGTTACACCATAAGGGAATTATTGTAGCGTGGGGCTGGAATCGAACCAGCGACCTTCAGCTTATGAGACTGACGAGCTACCTCTGCTCCACCCCGCTATTTACCACAATCACAGGCTGTGGTCAACTGCCTAATCGAAGTTTATACACTCTAGTTAGGTTTAGTGTTTAATGTATCTACAGTAGGTGAACTCCTTGCCAAGAGTTGTTAGTCCTTAGTAGAGTACATTGTCACAGAAGCGTCAAAATATCTTCTGCCTTTGTGGTTTTTGTGCGACAGGTATCCACCAGTAACCTCAGTTTCACTATCGTAGGAGCTTTTAAACTTACGGCATCTTTTTGGTTAAATGCATACCCTCCAATTCACGCAAGGAGTACGGGCAATTTCTTTTACTTTACATTGGCATCAAGATCCCATTCATTTTTCAAAGCACTGGCTACCATACGAATGTTCTCACGGTCAATGTCAACGCCCATAACTTCCTTAAAGGCAGTTACAAAGCGCTGCTCAGGAGTTTCAGACATGTCCTTGGTCTGACTGAGTTCAACCTGATGCAAATAAGACTCAACTGAGTACTTAATATCATCAGCGCAAACCTCATTACTGTCGGCAAGAACCATCATAGCCTTGACCTTCTCAATGATTTCTGCCATAAAGGCAGGAGCGATGTGAGAATCCTCAATCATCTTGCAAACTTCATCCAAAGAGTCTTTGATGGTGTAGTTACCTACTTCAAAACTCTTACGAATGAAAATGTCTGCTGTCTCTGCATCAAGAGTGCCCATACTGATGATGGTACCAATACGTTTACCACGCAGGAAAGTCGGCTCAATCAACTCAATGTGATTAGTAGTGAAAAGAGTAATGACATTCATGTCCTTAGTATCACCACCATCGAGAGTATTGAGAATGTCCTGCATGGCAGCATCACGCTTACCACGAACAACTTGATCAATATCCTCAGTAAAGACGATACAGCCCCAACCAGAGCGATCAATGGTCTTAGCCATACGAATAGCTTCAGCCAAGATAGTGGGATCCTTCAAATAAATGAAAGACCAACCTTTACCGATAGCTTCCTTAGCCAACTTGAAAGCTAAGAGAGTCTTACCAGTTCCGTAAGAACCTTCCAAAAGAGCACCGAACTTCAAGGGAATTCCCTTATCAATACAGCGCTGAGGATTGTTAATACGTGCATAGATGGGGCGCAAATCATACTCGGTCTTCTTGCTGAGAACCATGAGCTGCTTATCCATTGCGGATAAGTCCATGATCTTAGGATCGTTGATGTCAGCAATTTCAAGAGCTTGACCCTTAAAGATACTGTTGGTTTCAAGACCCTCCATAGTAGCCAAAATGATGTCGTCAATCAACGACTGATAACGAACCTGGCACTTGCCAGTAACAACAAGTTCATGACGCTTCTCATCATAATTGATAGAGATGCATGAACCCTCACCAAGACCTTCGAGCGCGATGTCACCAAAAGGAACTTTGACCTTAGTTCCATCAGCGAGTTCAATAGGAATAGTAGTAACACTACCATCACCACTCATACCAGTTTCACCTTGAGCAGTTACTGTACCAAAAACAGCCTCTATTGCTTGATGCAACTGATAAGCACCATCTGCTTTGAAGCAGCGAATGCGGTGATTGATACGTGACATCTTATGGTTCTGTTCATCCTCGTTGATGACAAACTCCATAATGTCTGAATAGCTTGCATCAGACTCGCACATCTTAGCAAACTTCTTCTTCTGCTCTTGTTCCCATTTGTTATTCTTACTACGAATAACACGATTACGGGTAAGATAATTACCCTGGTTACTTTTTGCGATTTCGCTCATAATCTTTTATTGATTTTCTAATATTAGAAATGTTGTCTGTAGTAGTAGTTAAGCAACTAAGATGTACTACATTATCCATCTTAATTACTGTGAGATTTTTTTCTTCATTTCTCTCACGAGAAAGTGGACTTTTAAGCATTTGTTCTATAGCATCCAGAGAAATAGAAGTATTTTTGCAGAATAACCTCTGTTTCTCTGGATTATATAGAACAGGCCACCCTTCAATTTCTCCAACTTTAACCATAACAATATTGGTCTTTAAGTGGATACAAAGGTAATACTATTATTGAAAATGAACAAATTAAAATTGTTAAAATTCGTTAATCTTCAATAATGGCCTTAAGGGTCTTCATGATGTCATCTTCGAGATCTTCAGGCTCGGAGTCGTCATCGGATTCAATGTCCTCAATGCCCTTAAGCTTAAGAAGTTCTGCACAGTTCTCCTCGGGCACATGAAACATTTCACATGCTGAAATAAAGGCATCAACATTATCCTTGTTGGTCTTCAAATAATGACGAACAAAAGCAGGGATAGCTGCATTAGTTGTAGATTTAACTAAAGAGGTTACGGCTATTGCCATAACTTTCTCTTCTTTGCTGCCAGTTACAATAATCTGCATCATGTCTGCGATGCTAGATTTGTCACACTTAATCAGCTTTTGAATAAGTTTTAAAATTCTTTCCATTTTTAATTAATTAATTTTAGTATTACGAAACCAAATTGCTACAAGATTAAGAATTGTAACAACAAAACAAAATATTATTAATAATATATCTAGCACATGGAGTACTGTTTGTTGTAACAAAAAGACCCCAAATGCCATAAATGCTACTGCTAGAAGTGTATTCAAGAAATCACAAACCAAGGACTTCATCTTGAATATCTTGAATAAGAGCAGGTAACAATGCGGGAGAAGTACCACGATAGCTGGACATAAGCTTTGCGCTTACCTCCGGATAAATACTAATCAAACTAAGATTAGTATTATATACTGCTTGATACTTCTGATACCTTCCATTAGGAAGATCAATGTTGAATGATTCAATTCGACAACGCCTGTTCATCTTGTGCCGAAACAGATCTTCTTTAGAGCGTTCTTTTTTTGAATTTTTCGCCATAAATTTACCCCTAGGTAGGATTTAATAAGTACCTAGATTTAATTCCCGTCTTTCGTCGGGCACTCCAACCTTTCGTTAAGGATCTTATTCACTCAACACTTACTATACTTCAGTGTCTAGAAAGGATTTAAAAAATCATATAATCTTCATTAGGGTCTGGAGCATAATCTTTACATTCTGCTTCAAACTCTTTAGGATCAATATGTTTAAGTTCTTGTTGTTTTGCCATAATTAAATAAAAAAGGAGCCAACTGAAATTTGATATTAATTGCGTATGGAAGAATTGACCAATAAATGTTAAGGATCTCGGATACAAGTTGGCTCCCAAATATTAACTGTATTTCTGTGCTTTACCATTCTTATGGTCTAAGAATCCTTGAATAAATCCTTTACCATAAGATGTATAAATTGTGCCTCGTCCAAAACGATGATAAATTTCAGTTTTAGCATCTTGAATATCTCCCCCATGCCAACTATGAAATTGATAGCCTTGGTCATAGCCGTGCTCATATTCTTTATTTCTCTTTCTCATACTCGAATAATTGCACGTTTCTTCGTCTTTAATTGTTGAATAACAACTTGATAATCAATGCCAAGCTCAATAACTGTGAAATACTTCTGTACTTCACTTTTAGAAATACTTGCCATAGTTCTCTTACCATTAT
>Ga0310691_10005025_pt1 | contig 14657 bp, 8 predicted proteins | sample 176DNAGHGlowgp2_FD_203887 | JGI IMG/M metagenome (GOLD analysis project Ga0310691, IMG submission 203887) | Sheep rumen microbial communities from Palmerston North, Manawatu-Wanganui, New Zealand - 1766 DNA GHGlow gp2 (v2) (version 2) | ecosystem: Host-associated > Mammals > Digestive system >... | reverse complement strand
CCTTAATATCCATAGTAGTTCTTATAGGCACCTGCCGAGCGCTGGATGGCCAGGTTGGGGTAGGGCAGGATGTAGCGTACCGGCGGCAGCTGGCTGGCCTCGGGAATGGTGGACATCTGTTCGAGGGCGCCGTTGCGGATGAGGTAGATGTTGCCGCTCTGGTCGCTGCGTATGTAGCCATAGAACGAGTACTTGCACTGGTCGCGCGGTGTACCGTTGTCGGCATTGCCCCACTGGTAGAAGTCGGCAATATTCCATGCCTTGGCCGAGAACCCGAAGTTGGTAATCTGGCTGGTGATGGGCTGGCTGGGAGCGCGCTTGTAGGCGTTGTAGATGCGCAGGCTCTTGAGCGACTGGTTGGGATAGCGTGTGACGACGCTGCCCGAGGCATCGATGGTGTAGCCGTAGTACTGGTCGCGGAAGAAGAGCACTGCCAGCACGTTGGCAACAGGCTCGTCGATAGTGTACTGGTGATAGTAGATGCGCTCGGGCAGGTTGTCAATGTAGCCAGAGCTGGTGTCGTAGCCGTCGTGCTCGTTGATGGCATCCTCGTAGCCCGTCATGCCACCCACGTTCTGCATGCCGGCGCTGTAGTAGCGCAGGAAGCTGTAGACCAGCTCCTCGCCGTAGTTGTTGGTGCGCACCAGGTCGCGCCAGCGGCTGTTCTCACCGGCAAACTCCCACTTGCGCTCGTCGAGGATGGCTTTCTGGAACGTGGCCTGGTCGGTGGTCACCGACGACAGATAGGCGGCATCGCCGTCAAGGAAGGCGCGGCTGTGCACCTGCGTGAGGCAGTCGATGGCCTTGTCAGTGGGACCGCCGTTCAGCTCGTTGGCGGCCTCGGCGTACATCAGCAGCACGTCGGCATAGCGCATGTAGGGATAGTTGATGCCCGTGGCACCAGTGGTGATGTTGCCTAAGGCAGAGCCTTCGGCCGTCCACAGCTTCGACCACTTGTTGTTGTGCACGGTGTAGTCGTTGCGGATGTAGACGCTGTCAGCCAGGGTGCCGTCGGCAGTGGTGAAGTAGTTGTAGTACCACAGGCCGTTGACAAACTCGCGGCGCATGTCGCCGGTGCGGAACAGGAAGCGGTAGAAGGCGTTCAGACGACCGCCGGTGCCGCTGCCGCTCGTGGCGCCCCAGGGACCCACGGTCTTGCCCTCATAGGCACCGTAAGATGGACCCTGCACATAGCCGATGTTGCCCGTCGACTCCTTGGCGAAGGGAATCTCGAAGATGGGGTCGTCGTTGTTGATAACCTGATAGTTACACTCATTGACAAACACGTCCTGATAGCGCATCTTCAGGCTGTGGGTGCCGCTGCTGATGACAGAGTCGGCATAGTCCATGGCCGTCTTGTAGTAGCTCTGGTAGTCGGCGGGGCGCTCCATGGTGCCGTAGCTCTTGGCATCGCTCTTGTTGGGGCGCAGCGAGTAGCCGCCGGCGGTGAGGGCGATGCGGGCGATGAGTGCCTGGGCAAACTCCTTCGAACAGCGCTCAACGGTGACGCTGCTGGCAGCCGACATGTAGGGGGCAATCTTTTTCAGGTCATCGATGACGGCCTTCTGGATGGTCTCACGGTCGGCGATGGGGATGACGAAGTCGGTGCCCTTGGTCGAGGCAGGCTCGAAGGTGAAGGGCACGTCGCCGAACATCACCACCAGGTCGTGATAGGCCATGGCGCGCAGGCACTTAGCCTCGCCAATCCACTGCATCATCTGGTTGTCAGCGGTGTCGTAGAGCGGACTCTGCTCAGCCGAGGTGATGAACTTGTTGGCGTATTCGATGAGGTTGTAGGCAGCCGTCCAGAAGTTGTAGATGTGGCTGCCCTGGTCGTCGCAGTCTAAGCGCTGGTAGGTGTTGTGCGCGTGCGAATTATCCGAACTGATGACCATGTCCACATCGCTGTTCAGCGTGAAGCGTGTGTAGTAGGCGTCACCGTAGAGGTTGTTGACCAGTGCCTGGGCATAGACACCGTTCAGGGCACGCTCTATCTCCGACTTCTGGCTGAAGACGAACTCCTCGGTGTAGGCCGACGGTGCGTCCACCTCTAAGTAGTCGTTGCAAGAAGCAAGAAGCCCCCCTCCAACTCCCCCAAGGGGGAGAGCAGTCGCCAGATAAGCCACATATGATAATATTTTCTTTTTCATCTTATATTGCTTTTGTTTCTTTTCTTAATTCTTTTTTCCATTCCCGTTTATTCCCTCCCCAAGGGGAGGGCCAGGGAGGGGGCTTTAGAAAGTGATGTTAGTACCGAAGGCGAACATGCGTGCACGCGGGTAGCGGTTGTAATCCATGCCGCAGGTCAGACCTGTCTGGATGTCCACCTCAGGGTCGTAGCCCGTGTAGCTGGTAATGATGAACAGGTTGGAGGCTGACACATAGAAACGTGCCTTGGAGATGCCGGCCTTCTGGGTAATCGACTTCGGCAGGGTGTAGCCGATGGTCACGTCAGAGCAGCGCAGGAACGAGGCATCCTCGATGAAGTAGCTCTGGGTGAGCTTCGTCGTCACGTCGGTGGGGTTCCACAGGGTGCGGCCGCGGTTGGCGTTCTTGTAGATGTTCACGCAGTCGTCGACATAGTAGAGCTTATAGAGGATGTCACCCTTCGTGCCGGTGAGCTGTCCGCTAATGTCGTTGTACTGCCAGCCGTCCTTGAACTTCTCTAAGACGTTGAAGAAACGCTTTGAGTTGCCTTCCGACGACGACAGGGTGTAGGCCGTGGCGTTGTTGATGTCGTAGTCAAGCATGTAGGTGAAGTTGGCTGTGAAGTCGAAGTTCTTCCACTGTCCGCTGAGGCCGAAACCGCCCTGAATCTTCGGGTTGGTGTTGCCGATGACGGTGCGGTCGTTCTCGGTGATGCGTCCGTCGCCGTCCAGGTCCTTGAACTTGATTTTGCCTGGCAGGGTGGCGATGCCTGAGTTGCTCGAACCGCTGACATCGTTGATGACCGTGACGTAGCCGTCCTCACGCGGAGCGCAGTTGCTGCTGGTGCCGTTGTCGGCCGAGCTGCTGCCCCAGGGTACTGCCTGATAGTTGTTCAGCGGGTCGAAGTAGAACTCGTCGAAACGGTACAGGCCGTCGTAGACAAAGCCGTAGATGAGGCCCACCTCGTCGCCCACCTTCAAGCAGTAGTCGTTGTAGCTGGACTTCCAGCGGTCGTTCTGGTCCCACACGACGTCATCGGTGCCGTTCAGCTTGTCAATCTTCTTCTTGTTCCAGCCGAAGTTGACGTTGGCTGACAGCACGTAGTCCTTGCCCTGCAGGATGTCGCCGGTGACGCTGAACTCGATACCCTTGTTCGTCACCTGGCCGATGTTCTGCATCTGGCTGGTATAGCCGATGACGGAGGGCAGGTCGCTCTTGTAGAGCAGGTCGCGTGTGGTGTTCCAGTAGAACTCGGGCGTGATGCTCACGCGGCCGTTGAAGAGCGAGATGTCGGCAGCAATGTTGCGGGTGATAGTGGTCTCCCACTTGATGTCTTTGTTCGAGAACTTGTTGCCGCCGTTGTTGCCGTAGTACTGCTCGCCGAATGGGGTCACCTCGCCGAAGCCGGGACCGCCGGTGGAGTTGATGGCGTAGAGTACGCGCCACATGTCGTTGTCGATGCGGTTGTTACCCGACAGACCGAAGGCGGCACGGAGCTTCAGGTTGCTAATCCAGCTGATGTCTTTCATGAACGGCTCCTCAGACATCACCCATGCACCGCTGATGGAGGGGAAGTAGCCCCACTGTTTGCCAGGAGCGAACTTCGTAGAGCCGTCGGCACGGAACGTAGCCGAGAGCAGGTACTTGTGGTTGAAGTTATAGCTGGCCTGCCCGAAGAACGAGGCAGTGCGGTCGGCGGTGGTCAGGCTCGACGGCGACAGGTAGGGTGTGCCGAAGCCCATGTTGTTCCATGCCTCGCGGGCCGTGAAGGCGCGGGGGAAGTAGCGGTTCATCAAGCCGTTGGAGGTCTGCTGTGAGTGGTGAATCTCCTGGCCGACGAGGAACGAGAAGTTGTGCTTGTCCTCTAATGAGAAGTTGTAGGATGCCGTGTTCGTCCATACGTAGCTGAAGCGCTTGGTGTTCGTCAGCTCTGCCACGGGCTGGCTGTTGTGGCTCTGCCCCACGTCGGTCAGTGCGCCATAGAAACGGCTCTGGTCCGTCCACCTCAGGCCGATGGTGGCCTCCGAGCGCAGCGTCAGGCCCTTGATGGGCTTCCAGTCAAGTGCTAAACCATTGGTATAGGTGTAGCTATGCTTGATGAGCTGGTTGATGGCGATGTCGTTCTTCGGGTTAGTGTAGTTGAACAGCTCCTCCTCGTCGGGGTCGGCGTAGGCCGGGTCGACGTAGCCGTACTCACGCAGACCGTTGGTGGGACGGTACTTCAGCACGTCGATGATGCCGCCGGTGCCGATGTTGTTGCCGCCGGCACCTTCGTCACGACGGAAGGTGAACTTCGGATTGAACTGCAGCGACAGCTTCTTGTTGATTTGTACGTTGGTCTTGAAGTTCATCACCGTGCGGCGCACGCCCGAGCCAAGGATGACACCCTTGTCCTCTGACTGCGTGAGCGATACATTGAACTTCACCGTCTCCGAGCCGCCGCCGATGGTGACATTGGCTGAGTAGTTGATGGGATTCTCGCCCATCACCTCGTCTTGCCAGTCGTGCGAAGGCAGGGTGGAGTACATGTCCAGGTCGTAGGGGTTGCCGAAGTTGGCCTTGAAGAACTTAGCGTTGGTTGAGCGTGTGCCGTTGGCAGCGTGCCACTGGTACTGGTAGTTGGCAAAGTCCTGGGCGTCCATCAGGTCGAGTTTGCGTGCCAGGCTGCTGATGTTCAGGTTGCCGTTGAACGACACCTGCACCTTGCCTGCCTGTGCGCTCTTGGTGGTAACCACCACCACACCGTTGCCACCCTTGGCACCGTAGATGGCCGTCAGCGAGGCATCCTTCAGCACGTCGATGCTGGCGATGTCGCTGGGCGGAATATCGTTGATGTTGTCCACCTGGAAGCCGTCCACGATGTAGAGCGGCTCGTTGCTCTGCGTCACCGAGGTGCCGCCACGCACGCGGATGTTAACATCGGCACCTGGCTGACCGTCGACGGTGGTCACCTGCACACCTGATATCTTGCCTTGAAGGGCAACGGCGGCCGATGTCACGGGCACCACCTCCAGCTTCTTGCCGCTGATGGAGCCGACGGAGCCGGTGAGGTCCTTACGAGCCTTGCTGGTGTAACCTACGACAACGACCTCCTCCAGGGCGGCATTGTCGTCTTTCAGCTGGATTTTCATGTTGGGACCCGCCGTGACTTCCTGCGACACCATGCCGATGTAGCTCACTACCACGGTCTTACCCTGCTGAAGCTTCAGCGTGAAGTTACCGTCGAAGTCGGTAGCTGTAGCATTTTTCGGGTTTCCCTTCTCTACTACGGTTGCGCCAATGACTGCTTCGCCAGTGGCATCTGTCACCGTACCCTTAGCAGTGGTCTGAGCATGTAGCTGTCCCACGACTAAGAGTAGGCACAGAAGCAGCGCCGTACGTAAGATACTCTTAATGTTTACAGACATAAATTAGTAGTTTTTTTGGTTTGTTGTGATTGTTTGGTATAATTTGGCGCAAAATTACATAATTTAATTTACATGACAAAGGATTGGACCTACTTTTTTTCGTAAACGATTTCGTGAATGGCTATTTTACGTGCTTCAGCTCTGGCTATTTTTCCCGTGGCGGTGAGGGGGATGGCGTCGACGCTGACATAGTGGCGGGGCTTCCACAGCCGGGGCAGCGCCTGTTCGCACAGGGGACGAAGGCTTTCGGCGTCGGTCTGCTCTGTCAGCAGTACCACGGCCTCGCCGAGGCGTGGGTCCTGGCATTGCGTGATGCAGAAGGGGGCTGACAGATGAGGACGCAGCAGGCGCTCCACTTCCTCGGCCTGAATCTTGATGCCGCCGGAACAGATGACGTTGTCCTTGCGGCCAAGGATGCGAAATTGATTTGAGGTTTGAGGTTTGAGATTTGAGGTTTGAGGTTTCTTTGCAGAGCAAAGCGGCATAGCCGAGCGGAGATTTGAGGTTTGAGGTTCGATTTCCGCGATGTCGTTGGTGACGAGCGGGCCATCGTGGACGGCAGGGGCATCGATGACGAGACAGCCGTCGGCATTGAGGCTGACGCTGACACCTTCGAAAGGGGTGTACCACTCGGTGGCATCAGGGCCGCTAAGGCGGCGCAGGGCGATGTGCGACAGTGTCTCGGTCATGCCGTAGGTGCTCCACACGGCGTTTGGCAGGTCCTTCAGTTGCTGTGCCAGCGCGTCATCAATGGCGCCACCGCCGATGATGAGGTGGCGGATGGCTTTCAGACGCTCACGCTCCTCCTCCACCTGCAGACTGTTCCATACCTGAAGCGGCACCATGGCGGCGAAGTCAAGTGTAGAGTGCAGAGCGTAGAGTGGCTCGTCCAAGAACTCTCCACTCTCCACTCTCCACTCTCCACTGTGAAGCGGGTGGCTGCTGGGTGGCACGCTGACCAGGCGCAGACCGCAGGTCAGGGCTCGGACCACCATCATCTTGCCTGCGATGTAGTCTAAGGGCAGGCATAGCAACGCTGTGTCGCCGGGACGCAGACCTAAGAACGAACAGGTGATGCGGGCCGATGCCTCCATGCGACGCTTCTCCACCTCAATGGCTTTCGGGGTGCCGGTGGAGCCGCTTGTGTGCACCGTGACATAAGGACTGTCACTGCGCCATTCTTTCAAGAACTCTTCTAAGGACATATTATCTTTTTCACCCAGAGTTTATCCCCTCGTATCTCTATCGGCATAGGTATGTTGTCTGTGAAGAGCTGTCCTGTGCCCAGTCCTTGAGGCATGGTGATGCCAGGCCCGTAGACATCGGCACAGAACTGTGCGATGGCGTTCAGCCCCACGTTGCTCTCAAGGGCGGAGGTAATCCATGAGCCGATGCCCATGTCGTGTGCCGTGTCTATCCACTCGCGACAGCCTGCCATGCCGCCGTGCAGCGATGGCTTCAGCACGATGTAGGCAGGGCGGATGATGTTCAGCATCTGTCGCTTCTGTTCGGCATCGTTGATACCAATCAGCTCCTCGTCGAGGGCGATGGGCAGGGGTGACTCGCGGCACAGCTCGGCCATGTTTGCCCACTGTCCTGCCCTGATGGGCTGTTCGATGCTGTGCAGGGCGTACTGCGACAGTAGCTCCAGCTTGTAGAGCGCGTCATCCAGCAGCTGTCGTGAGGGGACCTCAGGGCGTGGTCCGAAGGCACCGTTGGCGTCGACGCGCAGCTCCACCTCACGATGGCTGAAGCGCTGGCGGATGTGCTTGATGAGCTGTAGCTCATCGTCGAAGGCGATGGCCCCAATCTTCAGCTTGATGCACCGGAACCCCTGGCGCAGCTTCTCTTCTATGCGCTGCAGCATCTCCTCGTAGGTGCCCATCCATACCAGGCCGTTGATGGGGATGCCCTCTTTGCCCTTGGCAAAGAGTGTAGAGTGTAGAGTGTAGAGTGTAGAGTTTACTACCGCACCACTGGTGACGGATGGGACAGCGGTAGCAAACTCTCCACTCTCCACTCTCCACTCTCCACTCAAAAGTGCCGTCTCCAGTCCGAAGAGCATGCTGGGGTAGGGGCGCAGGGCTTCGTAGGGGATGGTGCCCGTCTGCTCCACCTCGTCGCAGAAGCGCCTTAACACATTATTATATATATTAGGAGGCAGCGCATCGCAGCTCAGGTCGGGTAGGGGGGCGCACTCGCCCCTTCCGACGTTCACGCCGTCAGTGGCAGTGACGAGCCAGATGCGTCTCTCGGTGTAGACGCCGCGGCTGGTGCCCGCCGGCAGTTTGAAGTGGAGCACACGCTCCTCAATGTCAATCTTATACATCATCAGTAACGTTAGTTTAATAATCTATTCTCTCACCTCTCACCTCTCACCTCTCACCTCTCTATGGTATCTGCGGATACTTCCCGAAGTCAGGCTTCCGCTTCTCCAGGAAGGCATGGCCACCCTCTTGCGCCTCGTCGAGGAAGTAGTAGAGCATCGTGGCGTCGCCAGCCAGCTGTTGTATGCCCGCCTGTCCGTCCAGTTCGGCGTTCAGGCCCGCCTTGATCATGCGCAGGGCGATGGGCGAGCGCTCCATCATCTCCTCGGCCCATCTGACGCACTCGTCCTCCAGGTCGTCCAGGGCCACCACCTTGTTCACCATGCCCATCTGCTCCGCCTCACGGGCGGTGTACTGTCGGCACATGAACCATATCTCGCGTGCTTTCTTCTGTCCTACGATGCGAGCCAGGTAGGACGAGCCGAAGCCAGCGTCAAACGACCCCACCTTCGGCCCTGTCTGTCCGAAGATGGCGTTCTCCGACGCTATCGTCAGGTCGCACACCAAGTGCAGCACATGCCCGCCGCCGATGGCATAGCCATTGACCATGGCGATGACCGGCTTGGGCAGACGGCGAATCTGCATCTGCACGTCAAGGACGCTCAGGCGGGGCACGCCCTCTTCGTCCACGTAGCCGCCGCGACCCTTCACGTGCATGTCGCCGCCGCTGCAGAAGGCGTGCTTCACGTCGGCCAGCGTCTTGCCCTCGGGCACAGGGCTCATCGCACCCGTGAGCAGCACCACGCGGATGCGCTGCAGCTCGCGGCACTGCGCGAAGGCCTGGCTCAGCTCCAAGGTCGTCTTCGGCGTGAACGCGTTCCTGAACCTTGGCCGGTTGATAGTAATCTTGGCTATGCCGTTAAACTCCTCGAAGAGGATTTCTTCAAACTCGCGGATTGTTTTCCATTCTCTTTGTTCCATGATTGCATTGATATATGTCGTTTCAGTCTGCAAAGATACAAAGAAAATGTGAGATAATGACCTTTAATCTTGTGAAAACCTTGGCCGAATGGTAAAAAAAATGTACCTTTGCACCCGCAATTCAGGCATGTGCTGCCAGTGAGGCTACCAGCTTGATTCTCTTGTAAAAAACAACATTGATAGAACTGACATGTTCAAGAACTTTAATGGGTTCCATCTCATCGATGCTTATCACAGCTTGAGCCATGCGAGACGGTACGATCCCAAGAGAGTGTTTAAGAAAACGGTGGAAGCCATCGTGGTCGTCCTTGTGACGCTGCTGCTGTGGAATCTGCCCAGTGATTCATTTGGCATTGAGGGACTGAATGTCGTGCAGCAGCGCATCATCGCCATCTTCGCCTTCGCTACCCTGATGTGGATCATGGAGGTGGTGCCGTCGTGGGCCACCAGTGTCGCCATCATCGGTCTCATGCTGCTGTTCTGCAGCGATTCGGGCATCAAGTGGATGTGCAACCCCGACGATGTGGGGCCGTTGCTCTCCTACAAGGGTGTCATGGCCTGCTTTGCCGACCCAGTCATCATGCTGTTCATCGGTGGCTTTATCCTTGCCATTGCGGCCACGAAGACCGGACTCGACGCCCAGCTGGCAAAGGTGCTGCTGAAGCCTTTCGGCACGCGCAGCGAGATGGTGCTGCTGGGCTTCCTGCTCATCACTGGTCTCTTCTCCATGTTCGTGTCGAACACGGCGACGGCAGCCATGATGCTGACATTCCTGACCCCTGTGTTCCGGCAGCTGCCACCCGAGGGAAAGGGACGTATAGCCCTGGCCCTCTCCATCCCCGTGGCCGCTAACCTGGGTGGCATGGGTACACCCATCGGCACACCACCGAACACGATAGCCCTGAAATATCTCAACGACCCTGAGGGACTCAACCTCGGCATCGGCTTTGGCCAGTGGATGATGTTCATGGTGCCCTTGGTGGCCATCTTGCTCTTCATCGGCTGGGTGCTGCTGAAGAAGCTGTTCCCCTTCACACAGAAACGCATCGAGCTGAACATCGAGGGCGGCATGAAGCCCGGTCTGCAGTCGAAGATTGTCATCGTGACGTTCATCGTCACCGTCCTGCTGTGGCTCCTTGACTCAGTGACGGGCATCAACTCCTACACCGTGGCACTCATCCCCTTCGTGGTCTTCGCCATGACAGGCGTCATCAGCCGTCAGGACCTGGAAGAAATCAACTGGAGTGTCATCTGGATGGTGGCTGGCGGCTTTGCCCTGGGCTACGGTCTGAACCAGTCGGGACTGGCTGAGCTGGCCGTTGAGAGCATCCCCTTCGGCGACTTCTCGCCCCTGTTCATCCTCATCCTCTCGGGACTCATCTGCTTCCTGCTGTCCAACTTCATCTCCAACTCGGCCACGGCGGCCCTGCTCATGCCCATCCTCGTGGTGGTGTGTGCGGCCATGGGCGATAAGCTCGATGGCATCGGTGGCACCTCGACGGTGCTCATCGGTGTGGCTGTCGCTTCCTCCTCGGCCATGATTCTGCCCATCTCCACGCCTCCCAATGCACTGGCCTACGCTACCAACATGGTACAGCAGAAAGACATGGCTCGCATCGGCATCCTCGTGGGCATCATCTCCATGGTGCTGGGCTATGCCCTGCTCTATTGCATCGGGCAGCTGCACATCATCTGATGTTGGTGCTCCATCTGTCCCATTCATCTCCGTGCGGTGCAGTAGGACAACGTCCTTCTGTACCGTCCTACAGATGAAAAAAAACGATTATCTTACATTCTTACATTCGTTACTGATTATCAGTGTGTTAGCTTAAAGTTGTCTTACATTTATCTTACATTCTGCCTGCCATTCTTGGCAGCAGAATGTAAGATAAATGTAAGTTATTTTTGTGTAACTATCTGTTATTCAGTAGTGAATGTAAGAATGTAAGATAAGTTTGTGCGAAAACATAGGTAGAGCGCAGACTCAAAATGCCCATGTATGTAAGGCCAGCAGCGTCGATAGGTAAAAAAATAAACGGAAATGTGCTATTATCTGAATAAATAGTTGTAACTTTGCACCGTTTTTCTTACAAAGCGAAAGGTAAATGGAAGAAACAGGATTGAACAGCGAGCCGCAGGTGATAACCGGCAGCGAGGCACTGATGCTGGCCCTGAAGGCTGAGGGGGTGGACACCATCTTCGGTTACCCTGGCGGCAGCATCATGCCGGTGTATGATGCGCTCTACGACTACACACGTGGCGAGAAGAAAGCCTTCGACCACATTCTGGTGCGCCACGAGCAGGCCGCCACACACGCAGCCGAGGGCTATGCCCGTGTCAGCGGCAGGGTGGGGGTGGCACTGGTCACCAGCGGACCCGGAGCAACGAACACGCTGACGGGCGTGGCCGATGCCATGCTCGACTCAACGCCCATCGTCGTCATTGCCGGACAGGTGCCCATCGGCGCGCTCGGCACCGATGCGTTCCAAGAGGTTGACCTCGTGGGCGTGGCACAGCCCATCTCAAAGTGGAGCTATCAGATTCGCCATGCCGAGGACATCGCCTGGGCCGTGAGTCGTGCCTTCTACATAGCACGCAGCGGGCGGCCGGGGCCTGTGGTGCTCGACTTCCCGAAGAACGCTCAGACCGAGACGGTGGCCTTCAAGCCTGCCAAGGTCGATTTCATACGCTCATACGTGGCGCAGCCCAAGCTCGATGACGATGCCTTGCGCCAGGCTGCCGAGCTGATTAACCATGCTGAGAAACCACTGGCCTTGGTGGGACAGGGCGTGGAGCTGGGCAATGCACAGCAGGAGCTGCAAGACTTCCTGGAAAAGGCCGACATTCCCGCCGGTCGCACCATGCTTGGCCTGAGCGCGCTGCCGTCAGACCATCCGCTGAACGTAGGCATGCTGGGCATGCACGGCAACTATGCCGTGAACCTGAAGGAGCAGGAGTGTGACGTGCTGATAGCCATTGGCATGCGCTTCAGCGACCGTGTGACGGGCAAGCTCAGCACTTACGCCCGCCAGGCGAAGGTGATACACCTCGACATTGACAAGAGCGAGATAGACAAGAACGTGAAGACCGACGTGGCCTTGGTGGCCGACTGCAAGGAGTCGCTGCCAGCCCTGACGGCGCTGCTGCACCAGGGTGACCACCAGGCTTGGCGGCAGTCGTTCAGACCGTTGGACGAGAAAGAGCGTCAGCGTGTCATTGAGCCTGCCATACATCCGAAGGAGGGCCCACTGCTGATGGGCGAGGTGGTGAACGCCGTGGCAGAGCTGAGCCCTGACGACACCGTGCTCGTGACCGACGTGGGACAGAACCAGCTCTTTGCCACCCGCTACTTCAAGTACCACCACCCGCGCAGCATCTGCACCAGCGGAGGACTGGGCACCATGGGCTACGGCATGCCCGCAGCCATCGGCGCTGCCTTTGGGGTGAAGAGAAGTGAGGAGCATGGAGAGCAGAGCGTGGAGAGTGGGCGCACGGTGGTGTGCTTCATGGGCGACGGCGGCTTCCAGATGAATCTGCAGGAGCTGGGCACCATCATGGAGCAGCAGTGTGCCGTGAAGCTCATCCTGCTGAACAACAACTACCTGGGTAATGTGCGCCAGTGGCAGGACATGTTCTGGCAGCGGCGCAAGTCGTTCACCCGCATGTTGAACCCCTGCTACGAGCTGATAGCCCAGGGCTATCACATCCCCTACGAGGCTGTCACGGAGCGGAACAACCTGAGGGCTGCCATAGAGAAGATGCTGGCTACTGACGGCCCCTACATCCTGGAGTGCGCCATCAAGGAGGACGATGACGTGATGCCCATGACGCCGCCGGGAAAGAGCGTTGAGGAGATGATGCTGGCCTCCGAAAAGGCCTCCCCAAGCCCCTCCGAAGGAGGGGGTGTTATATAGATAATTAACGCTGAAAATATGATTGATAATACATTAAATCATGTAACTGAACAACCCTCCCTTGGGGAGGGCTTGGGTGGGCCTGTAACTCAACATCCCTCCCTTGGGGAGGGCTTGGGTGGGTCTGCCGGGCTTCGTTTATACACCCTCCTGGTCTACTCGGAGAATATTGCCGGTATCCTGAACCAGATTACTGCCGTCTTTACGCGTAGGCAGGTGAACATCGAGAGCCTGAACGTCAGTGCGTCGAGCATACCCAATGTGCACAAGTATACCATTACGGCCTGGAGCGACGAGGACCAGATACAGAAGATAACGAAGCAGATAGAAAAGAAGATTGACGTGGTGAAGGCCAACTACTTCACCGACGACCAGCTGTTCATCCGCGAAACGGGTCTCTACAAGCTGGCCACCGACGCCGTGCTGCAGAATCCCGAGGTGAGCCGCACCATACGCCGCCACGACGCGAGCATCACGGAGGTGAACCCCACCTATGTCATTGTGATGAAGAACGGCAAGACCGACGACATCATCTCGCTCTACCGTGCCCTCGATGCCTTCGGCTGCGTATTGCAGTACACGCGCTCAGGCCGCATCGCCGTGACGCGTGGCATGCAGGAGCAGGTCAGCGAGTTCCTTGAGCAGCGAGAAAAGGGTGCTTCATCGGCACAGGCTGTTTAACCCAAAAGGGTCGTTAGACTCTGAAAAGAAACAAATTGGCACTAATTAGGGAAAATTTCCCCAATTAGTGCCAATTAGTTTCCAAATAATGTGCCTCTATGTCTTAGCGACCGATTTTTACATCATGTCGCCCATTCCAGGGTTGCCCATCGGCATGGCAGGCTCCTTCTCGGGCTTGTCCACGATGAGGCACTCGGTGGTGAGGAACATGCCGGCGATTGAGGCAGCGTTCTCCAGTGCTACGCGGGCCACCTTGGCGGGGTCGATGATACCAGCCTTGCGCAGGTCCTCGTACTCGTCGGTGCGTGCGTTGTAGCCGAAGTCACCCTGGCCCTCGCGCACCTTCTGCACGACGACGGCACCCTCGCCGCCACCGTTGAAGGCAATCTGGCGCAGCGGCTCCTCGATGGCGCGGCACACAATGTTGATACCCGTCTGCTCGTCGGCGTTGTCACCCTTCAGCTCAGCCAGCTTCTGCTGTGCACGGATGTAGGTGGTGCCGCCGCCGGCCACGACACCCTCCTCGATGGCGGCGCGAGTAGCGCACAGGGCATCGTCCACGCGGTCCTTCTTCTCCTTCATTTCCACCTCGCTGTTGGCACCGACGTAGAGCACTGCCACGCCGCCTGCCAATTTGGCAAGACGCTCTTGCAGCTTCTCCTTGTCATAGCTGCTGGTGGTCAGCTCAATCTCCTTCTTAATCTGGTTCACACGGTCCTTGATGGCCTGGCTGTCGCCAGCACCGTTGACGATGGTGGTGTTGTCCTTCGACACGGTGAGCTTCTCGCAGGTGCCCAGCATCTCAAGGGTAGCCTGCTCCAGCTTCAGACCCTTCTCCTCGCTGATGACGGTGCCGCCAGTCAGCACGGCGATGTCCTCGAGCATGGCCTTGCGACGGTCGCCGAAGCCAGGAGCCTTGACAGCGCAAATCTTCAGGCCGCCACGCAGACGGTTGACGACGAGGGTGGTCAGAGCCTCCGAGTCGACATCCTCAGCGATGACCAGCAGCGGGCGTCCGCTCTCAGCGGCAGGCTGCAGGATGGGCAGGAAGTCCTTGATGTTCGAAATCTTCTTGTCGTAGATGAGAATGTAGGGGTTGTCCATGACGCACTCCATCTTCTCGCTGTCAGTAACGAAGTAGGCCGACAGGTAGCCGCGGTCGAACTGCATGCCCTCGACGACGCCGATGTGTGTGTCGCGGCTCTTCGACTCCTCGATGGTGATGACGCCGTCCTTCGACACCTTGCGCATGGCCTCGG
>Ga0310691_10005024_pt1 | contig 14658 bp, 19 predicted proteins | sample 176DNAGHGlowgp2_FD_203887 | JGI IMG/M metagenome (GOLD analysis project Ga0310691, IMG submission 203887) | Sheep rumen microbial communities from Palmerston North, Manawatu-Wanganui, New Zealand - 1766 DNA GHGlow gp2 (v2) (version 2) | ecosystem: Host-associated > Mammals > Digestive system >... | reverse complement strand
TTAGAAAAATAATATAAACAAACATGAAAGACTTAAAAGAATATATTAATGAATCATTAAGCGAAGACAAAAACATAATGCCTTTGCTTGGTTTATTAAATGACATAGATGTAGACTTTTCACAAGCAACAGGAAAAGATCCATTTGAGCTGGCAAAAAACCAAGAAAAGCTTTTAGCAGATGAACTTAAAAAGCTATCTTCGGAATATGAAATATTAACTATAGAAGAATATTGTCAAAAGAAAAAAATGAGATATTCTCCAGAAGTTGACTCTAAAGTTGGAGACATAGTCATATACAAAGGAGGAAAGATAGCATTCTGCATTGACTTGAAAGTAAGCAAATCAAAGACAACATTAGGAACTCCAACAATGTTGTCATTAGTCAATTTCCAAGGAAACACAAAGCATTACTATGTATGCTCTAACATAGATGGAACAAACATAAGAGTATTGAGTGCTAACAATCTTTATAACTACATTACATCTGGAAAGGGTGAAGTGAAAGTTTCTAAGGACAGAAAGAACAGCAATTCAAAAGTCAATGCATTGTTTGGAAAAGTGAATTTGACTGGTACAGGCGACTTGGAGAAACTATATGATGAAGACTTTGTGACTACAAAGACAATAAAACAATTGACAAAACAATAATAAAAATGATTTAAAGATATGAAAGACTTAAAAGAATACTTTATTAATGAATCAGTTTTCAAGAATAACTTGCATGACAACATGTCAAGTATTGAACAATTATTGACACAAAAGATATCTGAGTTAGTTGGCAACAACAACATTTTGAAAGTTGAAGTTGATGGAACTAATATAGAATTCTTAAAAAATAATGAAGTTGACAATGAAAATGATTCAGAGATATATTCTGCTGCTGGCATATTAGTTGAACGTTACTTGACATCATTGTTAGACAATGAAATACAATCAGAAAGCTTTTTTGGAAATGATTTCAATACAATGCTTGATGAATTGCAAGACTTAGACAATGGTTCATATGAAAACTATGATTTTGAAATTGGTGATTTGTGTTTTGAAATAAAATCCTACCATAAGACAGAAAATAATGGTATATGGATGTCAAAAGCACAAACATCAAAGATTGGAAATGATGCATTCTTCATATTTGCTCAAGTAGCTGTATCTAAAAACAATTTGTCAATAAAAGACATTGTTGTTAGACAAAAGAAAAACCTAAAAACATCTGGCAACTACATAAAAGGAGCAAAATAAAATAGAAAAAAAAATAAATTTTTTTGAATTTTCTTTATCCAAAGTACTATTTTAATTTATTATTAAATGTAAACATAAATGTAAACATAAATGTAAACATTTAACAAATGTGAACTATTATTAAATGTAAATCAATAAATAATCAAACAAATGCAAAAGACTTACACAAATATAGTCGTAAAGAATGAAGAAGGACAATACAAAGATTGCCCCTTCCGGATTTTCATTGCATAAACTGATTAAAACACTATATATACATTGAAGATCCGGAAGAAACAAAAATCTTTCGGATTTTTTTATTGCAAAGTTTGAATTTTTGAAAAAAGATTCTATATTAAGATATAAATTAGTTCTTTGATACGATGAAGGCCTATGGTGGAATGGTTTTAACACGTCTGACTTTGACTCAGAAGATTACAGGTTCGAATCCTGTTAGGCCTACAAAAAAATGTAGAAAATTTTTTAGAGATTTTGAATTTCTTGAAAATGATTCTATATTATAAATGTTGGAATATTAAAAATTTCCAATATTATAATGTTGGAAACAACAAAAAAGTTCTTTGAAAGACATTGGTTAGTAGCGAAAAACTCAGAAGGAAGAATTCTGAGTGTGAATTGGAAAAGCGTCCAGTATCTGCTGGAAGTCGGAGGTTCGATTCCTTCCTAACCAACAAAAAATGTAGAAAATTTTTTTAGAGATTTTGAATTTCTTGAAAATGTTTCTATATTATAATGTTGGAACATTAAAAATTCCAATATTTAAATACCGAAACCGATACAACATCGGAACGGTGATACGGTCTTTGACATACTGTAGAATCTAAATAAGTTCTTGGTGAAGGCACCAAGGACACACCTCAACTACTTGCGAAACGCGTTGAGGACATGCGCTCGTAGCTCAGTTGGTAGATAGCACCACACTTTTAATGTGGGGGTCCTGGGTTCGAGTCCCAGCGGGCGCACAAATAGAGAATCGTTCAAATGTTAGGACGCAAATAGCCGTAAATCCGGACAAGAGTATTAAGAATGTGGGTACAAACCACTTCTCTATTTAATATAGTGTATACGTTTAGAAATCGGCAAAAGATCCTAAAAAGGAAGAAGATACTAAAATGGTGAACAGGTAAGCTGCCCATTATGTTGACTGCCACTTAGCCAAAGGTGGATTGCCGGTAAGAACAGTAGAAGTGGTCGCTCTACTTAGTATGAAAGTCAGTTGTAAAGCTAATTACCATATTTCTAAATATGAGACTTATAAAGCCAGCTTAACCGTATCTGTCTGTAAAACAGCTCTGCGTTAACAAATCACGGTATTGGCCTTTGCAGTAAGTAGGTTCGAGTCCTACAGCTGGCACAAACTAATTGAACCGCTTTCTGAACTTCACATAAGAAAGTGGTCATGACGGAACGTTACCAATTAGCGGTTTAAAATTGGCGAAATGATACCTCCGCGAGGAATTCCTAAACCTGGGTGATGGTGAACAACCGAGGAAGCTTTATTTCAAAGGTTTGCGAGCTCTTAAACAGATGTTAGATACATTGGTGAAGCAATGCCTATAAAACCTTTTTACTTGATGCGGGGTGATAGCAGCGGTAGCTAGCAAGGCTCATAACCTTGAGGTCGTGGGTTCGATCCCCACCCCCGCTACAAAACATGCGGTAGTAGCTCAATTGGTAGAGTACGGTCCTTCCAAGTCTGGGGTTGCGAGTTCGAGCCTCGTCTACCGCTCATAATTAATAAGTTATAACCTCCAGTGGCGCAGTTGGTTAGCGCAGGACTCTTATAAAGTCGAGGTCGCTCGTTCGAGTCGAGCCTGGAGGACAAACATAATGGGAGTGTAGCTATAATTGGTTGAGAGCGGTGCCCCGTTAAGGCAAGGGTTGTGGGTTCGAGTCCCGCCATTCCCGCAAAATATTTATAGATATAATGAATTGTAGATAATTTGGGTCTATCGTAGCAATGGTTTAATACGCCGGACTGTTAATCCGGTTATCTTGGTTCGAATCCAAGTGGACCCGCAAAACAGCAGTCAAGGAAAGAGTTACTTCGATTTTTTAGCTCATTTGGTTAGAGCATCCGCAATCCAAGCAGAAGGTAGTAAGTTCAACTCTTACAAGAATCATCATTAAGATACTCTTCCGATTTTCTCTGTTTTTATTTGATGCGGGATGGACTGGAGATGGTTCCAGCTCGGTCTCATAAGCCGAACCACGGCGGTTCGAATCCGCCTCCCGCTACAAACTTATATAATGTGGCCGTTATCCGACGCTGTCAAAGGGAATAGATGGTGGTAAGAATAAAGGGCGCTAGCAACTACGACAGTAACATATGTTGCAAAAGGCTTACCACCCGGACGTTATATAAGTATTATGCTCGGTTCGTCTAGCTGGTCCAGGACGTTAGGTTTTCATCCTAGAAATCACGGGTTCGAATCCCGTACCGAGTACTGAATTGGTTTGGCATTTCGCCCTAAGATGCTAGGCAGATTGGTTAGGTAGCAACAGAAACAACTGTTGAGGGTATATCTAACCAGACCAGGAATCACGGCCAAGGCGTTACTCAATGGTCATTATTTAACATGCTCCTGTGGTGCCAATGGTTTTAAGCCGTCAGACTTTCAATCTGGAGGTGCGGGTTCGATTCCCGTCGGGAGTACAATTAATGGGGTTGTAACCGGTAACTGGTAGCCGCGCGGACTGTCTACAGAGTAAACTGACAATCAAACTCTATGTTAACTCAGTGGCAGAGTAAAGGGATGCAGGAACAACATCGTAAAATAAAACCTAAGGTCGGTGGTTCGAGTCCACCACATAGAGCAAATCCGCTCCCTTTGGGACTGGTGGTTCGAGTCCACCCAACCCCACTTGAAAGTAAAAATTCCACTAAGGGCGAAACAATTAGTGGTTAGAATTGCTCCGTTATATATTTTCGGTCAAAATGTTTAGGGAAAGAGCATCTGTAAATGAGATGCAAGAGGTCGGAAAGACTATTTCAAATAGTAGTTCACTTTCAAACGCACAACAAGCAGCCATGAATGAGTTACTTCGAAAATTTCACTGTCACTGAATACTAAAAGCTTTACTCATTCAGTTTTTCTCTTGTTTAATGCCCCTATAGTATAAAGGTTATTACACTTGACTTGTATACTGTTATTCATTCAGTAAAAATGAGTTAAGGATAATGGGAGAACAAATTTGGACGTTCGAAGCGTTATATCCTTACAATCATGAGATCATGGTTCGATTCCATGTAGGGGCTCAGATAAAAATTAATTGAATTTTATTATTTTTAATTATAAGAAATTGTAATTAAAATGATTTAGGTTCAAATTATGATTTGTGAAAACTGTGGTAAAGAACATAATGGAAGTTATGGGAGTGGGAGATTTTGTTGTAAAGAATGTGCAAGAAGTTTTTCTACAAAAAATGAATCACATACATTGAAAGAAGCGAAGTGTATAGATTGTGGGAAACAAATATATATAAATAAAAGAGCTTCAATTAAAACATGTAAATGTAATGAATGTTCAACTAAAATAAAATATTGTAAATTTTGTGGTCAAATAAAAGATAAATTTCATGATCATTCTATCTGTAAAAAACACCAAATATTTCATAGTTTAGAAAAATTTGGTTTCAATAAAGATGTAGTTGGAACAATTTATCTATTTGATGAATATAATAGAATAAGAGAAATAATTGAAACTTGGTATTTGATAAATTCTTCTAATGAATTTTTATTAAAACAAGATTTTAATTATACAAGCGGTTCTGCAAATTTTCATAAATTATTGAAATCATTAGATATTCAATCTTTTAATCATTCACAAGCCATACGAAAAGCAATTGAAGAAGGAAAATTAATTATACCGGTAGATAATGTTCATTTTAAAACTGAATGGCATATAACATGGAATAATAAAGAAGTATTTTTAAGAAGTTCATATGAAAGTGATTATGCTAAAGATTTAGATGAACAAAAAGTTGATTATGAAGTTGAAACATTAAGGATAAAGTATTTTGATACACAACAAAATGAATATCGATGTGCAATACCTGATTTTTATATACCTTCAGAAAATATGATAGTAGAAATAAAGTCAAGTTGGACATTAGATGAACAAAACATGAAAGACAAAATGAAAGCATATAAAGAACTTGGATATAAATTTAAACTTATATGTGATCATAAAGAGTTAGAACTAAAATAAATTAAATAAATAAGTCCGTATAGTTCAACAGGCTGTAGAACGCCGGTGTGGTATTCCGGAAATCTTGGTTCGATTCCGAGTATGGGCTCTAAGAAACATACTGCAATATGTTTCACGGACGTTTTGACAGTCATCCAAAGATTGTTGCAGCAATTCAGGAGTGATGGTTGATTCGAAAAAATATGATATGGTGTAATTAGGTATGCATACCATCAGTGAACGATGGAGGTCTTGAGGGTTCGATTCCCTGTGTCATATCAATTTCCTGCAGGCAGGTGGTTTTTAGGCCAAGGTTCCCTCTGTGATTCGTAGAAGCCGTGCGCGCATCGGTGGATGTTACAAAAACCTGGCACCAATTGGGGGTGTAGTTGAATTGGTTACAAGCGCCGGCCTGTCACGTCGGTAGTGCGGGTTCGAGTCCCGTCATCCCCGCAATAAATAATTTGGTTCAAACCAAATGTTTCATTATAATGAATAAGTAGTCATAGAATGGGTTACTTCGATTTTTTAGCTCACTGGTAGAGCATATAACGTTTAATTATAGGGTCGTGGGTTCAACTCCCACAAAAATTAAAATTTCTCATTCTTCCATTCTCTTATTTATTTTATCTGGGCGCGTAGTTCAATTGGTAGAATGCCACCCTGTCACGGTGCGTGGTTGCGGGTTCGAATCCCGTCGTGCCCGCCATAGATAAAAGAAATTAAAAGAGGTCGCGCCTCAACGTAACCGTTCCGTCCCTGAGTGTTTTACCTCCTTTCTTCACTCAAACGAGAATGCTAATCGTAAGTAGCTATGGTGGTAGGGATCGAGAGCCACCATTTATTGGGATTTGATGGAATTGGTAAACATAGGCCTCAGGCGAGGTCGGAGGTAATAAACTAGCGCTGCAGCGCAAATAACTCCTTGGACGTTCAAGTCGTCCAATCCCAGCAACTGCTGCCTAAGAATGCAAATAGCCGTGGAAATCGGCGGCGTGCACGAAATAAATAAGGCTCGTCGGATTAGTCAAGGCAGTTATGGAGAGGTGGTGTAATTGGATAGGCACAGCAGGGTAGACCTGTCGGGTGTAATAAATTGGCCATGAATAAGCCCGTGGAGGTTCGAATCCTCCTCTCTCCGCTTGAATAATGTCACGTAGTGGAACTGGTTTAACACGTCTGACTTTGACTCAGAAGATTGCAGGTTCGAGTCCTGCCGTGACAACAAAAACTGTTCAAATCACCAACAAGGGAAGAAGGACTTGTTAAAGTATCCGAGGATTGTTCCCGAATACGTTGAGTTGGCTATACGTATACCGTTAGCTTGATGCCAGCCCAGGATGTTAATATCCCATGTGCCCGAATACATTTGTAACTTTTGCATAGGAGCCAATCAGCAGATGTGAAGATGTGGGGGACATCATTGAACACGGTCAAGGTTTGGGTAGTTTTTACAACCCCTCGTAGCTCAATTGGTTTAGAGCTGATGCCTCTTAAGCATAGGGTTCTGGGTTCGAGTCCCGGCGGGGGGACAAATAAAATTGTTTAATTTATGAATTGTAAATATTGTGGGAAGGAATGTAAAAACAAAAATTCATTAATTTTACACGAAAAATATTGTAAATCAAATCCTAATAGAGTAAAATCAAATTTTGAATTGTATAATGAAAAAAGGAATAAACTAAATATTAAAGGTGAAAACCAATATACAAAAGCCAAAAGATTAGGATTAGAAAAACCTATTGTTTCTAAAGAAAGTCATACAATTAGAAGTAAATCAAAAACAAATATAAAACATTCTGATGAAACAAAAAATAAAATATCTAAAAGTTATAAATTGTTTTTAAGCAATCACCCAGAAAAAGTTGGTTTTGTTATAAATCATTCATCAAAACAAAGTTATCCTGAAAAATATTTTGAAGAACTATTTATAAAAGAACATATTGATTTAAAATATCATAAACAAGTTAAAAGATATCAATTAGATTTTTATAACGAAAAATTAATGAAATATGTTGAAATTGACGGAAACCAACATTATTCTGAATATATGATAAAACATGATGCGGAAAGAACAAAATTTTTAGAAGAACTTGGGTGGACAGGATTTAGAATAAAATGGTCTGATTATAAAAAATTAGATGAAGATGGTAAGAAAAAAATAATAAGTAAAATAAAAGAGTTTTTAAATCCCTCCGTAGCTCAATTGGTTTAGAGCTCGCGCCTCTTAAGCGTGAGGTTCCGAGTTCGAGTCTCGGCGGAGGGACATCAAATGCTTCCATAGCTCAATTGGTTTTTAGAGCTCCCGCCTTTTAAGCGTGGAGGTTCAGGGTTCGAGTCCCTGTGGGAGCACAAATGTTAGAATATCTTGTATGTTGATAGGTTTCTATTTGATGTACCATTGATAGCAGCCTGGGAGGTTCGATTCCTACATACTTCAGAAAAGATGGGGCAGCTGGTGCAGTATAAGATAAATGGACAATATCATAGCAACCCGTATGGTACTATGGTGCAGCTATTGAGTCTAATCTAACATTTTTAATTGCCCTATGGTGTAATCGGTTTAACATATCTGACTCTGACTCAGAAGTTTCGAGTTCGAATCTTGATAGGGCAACACAGACATATACAAAACGTTAATCCCGAGAATGGTAGGTTGCCACAAGGCTGTAGGTGTAAAAGAACAATTACTGCTTGACAAGTCAGCACAGGGATCCCATGATATTATGTTTCATGAGTGCTCAGCGAAATCTGAGAGTATGTATAAAACTAATGGTGAAAATCCATGAAAACGTCCTATCTATATGTCTATATTATAATATGCTCTGGTAATTCAGTGGTTTAGAAAGTCATCCTTACAAGGTGAAAGTCGTTGGTTCGAATCCAACCCAGAGCACAATAAATGCGGAGTTCATTTAGTGGTCTAAGATGCTGCTGTCACATAGCAGTCACGGCAGTTCGACTCTGCCACACCGCACCAATATTATGAGGAGTTCATTTAGTGGTTTAGGATGCCACCTTGACAGGGTGGTCACGGCAGTTCGACTCTGCCACACCTCACAAAGCAGATGTCGTTGACGTCCAAAGGAAATTCAGTAAGACGAGGGTTCGACTCCCTCCGACTCCACTTAAGATTAAGTAAAGTATCGTCTAGCGGTTTAGGACGCAACATTGCGTGAAACGTGACGCAAAGAAACACAGGTTCGAATCCTGTTGCTTTATAAGTCTTATTTATGCCTCTGTTGACCAAGATGGACAGGTCGCGTTAAAACGAGTGACGTGGCGGTAATTCAGTGATCTGAAATATGGCTCTGTAAGTTTGCGGAAGCACCGAAAATCACAAGAGTGTCAGTAGGGAAGCGCGTTTTATGTGCCGCCTATAAACATAATTGCAGGTTCGAGTCCTGTCAGAGGCACAGGGTGTTAGTCCATTCCTCATGCACCAAGGAAAAATATTATGAGGAGTCAGTCGGTTAAGCACCGACATTACTTGGGGTCGCTTGGTTTTGATTGCTGCGGAGTACAATGGAAAGAGATGTTTGTGATCGCAATAAACGGCGAAAATTATGAATATGCAATGGCTGCTTGATTACAGGCACCCAGGTTGCGAGCTTCTAAGCTTCTGAGCTGAATCAGAAGCATTTATGCTCGGTTCGGATAACAGGTTCAGTCCATCAGCCTCTCAAGCTGGAAATGCGGGTTCGAGTCCCACACCGAGTACCCCATGCAAGTAGTGCACTACATTTAGATTCTACAGAGTTTTCATTCTTTATAGAATGCCCAAGCCGGTGTCAAGCCGGCTTTTTTATTATTAATTATCTATATTGTTTTGCTTATGGATTTCATTTCTCTAGAAGAAGCAAAGAAAATAAAGCTTGACAAGAGATATTGCACTAAATACGTCTTGACAAGAGAGATGTTTTGGAAAGTGTTCAATTTCTTTGTTGACAACTTCAAGATAGTGAGAAATGACAAAGGGAATGTGTTGTTCTCTTACCATTCTGTATATTTTGACACTCCTGACTACAAGATGAACAAAGATCATGTAGACAAGAAGCTGCATAGGCAAAAGATTCGTGTAAGAGAGTATGAGAGTGGAGATAAGTTCTTAGAGATAAAAGACAAGAACAACCACATGACTACAAAGAAAAGAATTCAAGTTGATTCATATGAGATAGATGGTGCTACAGAATGGATATCAAAGAATCTCATCTATGACACAAAAGATCTTGACAAGAAACTTGACGTCTCATACTACAGAATTACATTAATAGATGACAAGAAATTTATCAGAATGACATTAGATTTCAATCTGAGATTCTTTAACTATATGTCTAATAAATCCTATTATTTTGGTGACACCATTCTTGAGATTAAACGAGAAAACATTGAGAATAGTTTTGTAGATGACTATCTTGAGTCTGTTGGAATACATCCGCAACACTTCTCTAAATATAATGTTGGCTTAGATCTTACATCATAGCAAACTTGAATATTTTTTGCAACATTTCTATATAAATAAACCAATTGTGAAAGCTATGACAATAAATGATTTCAATAGGAACTTTGATGAAAACATAGAACGTTGCAAGCCTACACAACGCCCAAAGACATCTTCTATAGTATATGACTATGAAGACATACTCAACCATTTTTTCACCACATTGACAAAACTTAGGATGAAATATTGAACAGTTGGTACAACTGTTCAAATTTTAAAATGCTATGCATTTTAAATATTGAGTTTTTTTTGAATTTTAATAAATTTGTTTCTATTTATTATTGTAACCAACAAATTGCAATATGAATCACAAGTTCTCAATCTACCAAATCAAAGAATCAGTTCTTGAAAAAGAGCCTATGAAGGCTTTTGCAGGACATGACGAAGTCATTGAAATGTTCGGCCATGGCCCGTGTCTTGATGACTATGAATGCCTTTGTTCAGGTAGCATTGAAGGTGACAACACTGAAAAAATCCTTGAAGACTTGTTCTACATATTCAATTGTCGACGCCCAGAAGACTTCACAGGTCACAGTTTGTCAACTGGAGACATTGTTGAATTGGATGAAGAGTTTTGGTACTGTGACTCATTCGGATGGAAACAAATCTAAAACATATACAACTATGGCAAACCACACTGATCATCATTCACCTGACTACACTCCATACCATGACTTGACAATCAATGGAATGGATTACAATGACATTCGCTTTGAAGAAGGCTTGAGAGAACTTGAAAAACAACTTGACATTATATTGGCCAGAACTTCTAAAACTGAAAAGAAATGACATTCCCAGAAATATTTGAAAGTTTCAAGAACCATGAATATGTTCGGCGCAAATGCTGGCACAATGATGTGTTTGTCCAATATCGTATTCCTGTTGATTTGATTAGACTTGTCCAGTTTATTGAAGGTTCTCAAGCATATGCAGATCAACCATTTGTCATCAGCAATGACACAAGACTTACTGCATCAGATTTGTTTGCCGATGATTGGGTAGTCAAAGAAGAACAAAAAGTAGTCAAAGAAGAACAAAAAAGAGAAAATTTCTGGGATTATGTCAGGAATTTAGATCATGATTCTGATGAGTGGAGTATTGCAATGGAGATTGGGCAAGAATATCATGATTCAGGAAAAGATCCAAATGAATATCTTGAAGAAATAAAAGAAATAGTAAGCAAAAAACTAAAAAGAGCTTCTAAAACTAAAAAGAAATGACCGAAAAGATCATCAAACTGTGGAATAAAGGAACAAGTCTTGAGAATATTGCCAAACAATTTGACATGACAATTGATATGGCAAGCAGGTTACTTGTCAAAGCTATGATTTGGAGACAAGATTAAACAACATAAGAAATGAGCAAGAATAGAACTAAATACTTAAATCTTAGAGTTGGGCATTACATAGTTCCTGTCACAATATACATGTCTGGAAAATTACCAGTTGCATCATTTTTTAACCAAGCAATACCTGCATTAGAACTTCCTGAAATCTGGGATAGAGAAATGATAAGAAAACATATTGAAAAACATCTAAATGAATAAACATGAGCACAAGATCACACATTGAAGTCCGTAAAGGCAAAATAAAGAACTACATCTATCATCACTGTGATGGTTATCCGTCAGGTGTTGGTATGGAACTCAAAGAAGAACTTGAGAAGAAGCATTTCTTTGACAAAGAAAAGAAGTTTGGCGTCGTGAAAGTCAGCAACATGATTTATAATATTGACCCTCAGTATGAACCTGATGATGGGTTCCATGGTGATGAGGAATACTACTACGTGGTTGATTGTGACAACCGTACACTCACTTGCTATGAAGTTCCGTGGGACATGGAAAACTTCAATGATATGTTTGATGAAAAGAACATTGTTGAAATCAAGCCTGATTGATGGAAAAGAAAAAACACATATTGTATTGCTATTCACAAGAGAAGTTTGATGAACTGATGAAAACACTCGGTTGGAAAGAGCCAGCCGAAGGCTTTTCTACAGTGTCTATCTGTTCTCCTTGGAATGAGGGTTTTGAGCATTGGTTCAAGTCAAGCACACCAAACAACTACAACATTGACTGTGATGACATAGTCACACCATTTTGGTGGGACAAAGACTACTATGACATTGCAGAAAAGATGTACTTAGATGGACAAGTCAAAGAGTCTAACAAGTTGTTCAACTTATATAAAGAAGATGAAAACGGGAGACATGTTGACATAAGAATGTTCAACTATGAGCAAGCTTATCTTTTAGCTACTTGGGTTGATGTGCAGATGAAGAATGGGCGTGACAACTTCTTTGTGCATTGTGCAGCAGGTTTGTCGCGTTCACAAGCCATTGTAAGATACATACTTGATGTGTATACAGAATACAATTGGAAAACTCGTAAAGAGAACCCATGTGACTATTATAACAACCATATGCTGCTTATGCTTAAGCGCGCAGCAAGAAACCTTGGAATCTTATGATTGAACAACAAAACAATAAAGTTAAGACTGAGCAAATAATCATGCAAAGGCAAATAAAGCTTGTATGGGGAGGAGAATATGCTGAAGTATACAATCATACAAATAATCGTTTATATTGTGAGGACACCTGGACAGATTTGATTGACGAACGTACGAAATATGACTTGAAGCAACTTATGTTAGCTGGTTACAAAGTAGTTTCAGTCAATAAATCTTGGGCAGTACATCATGATTGTGTATCATTTGGGTTTGAGACAATGATATTAGAAAGAGAGACAAAAGCATAAGCAATCAAACAAAACTCAATAAAAAAGCTGCAACTTAAGTTGCAGCTTTTTGCATATGATAGTTGTGGATTATTTGTGTGGTACAGCATTAATGTTTACTCCACCTTTCACAAGGTTGTTCAATGCTGAACCTTCTTTTTCAGGATGTGCAGTCTTTGCATCATCTGGATTGTCTCCACCTTTATCTGTTTGTGGCATCACACCACGGTTGTTGCCTTTTTTAGCAAATTTCTCATTGTGTTTCTTAAGGTTTTCAAGATTACCAGCAATGAAATCTATGAGTTCATCTTCATCTTTGTCATATATCTCCTCAATTTTCTTTGCAGCTTCTTTTATTTTGTCTTCACTACCTGCTTTCTCTTTCTCTTTGCTTGAAAGACTGTCATATACAGAGCCATCACAATAAGTCTTTATTGTGTCTTTTATTTCATCTTCACTCATCTTGAATATGTTAGCTCCTTCAACTTTCTCTTGAGGAATTTGTCCCTTTCCATCTTCTGCACGTTTAGCAGCTAAGCAAGCTTGAACAATCTTAAGTACTGTTTGTTCAGTGATTTCTGCATCTGGTTCATTTGAATCAACTGTCAAGTCAAAGCATTCTATTTCACATTTCTTATTGAATGAATATACACCAGACCAACGATGATGTCCATCAACAACCCATTGACTATTGAAAGTTATAAGAGGGAATAGGAATGTGATTTTTGATCCATTTTTGTAATTTTCAGTAGTTTCAGCATTCTTTGGATTAAGGAATGGGTACACAATAGACTTGTTTATGTCAATTTCTGTTTGTGTTGGATGGAGATCTGAAGCTTTAATGGACTTCATTTTGCCACTAAAACCAACTTTGTATTTGTCTTTTATTTCTGTAGATCCAAACAACTTTTGCAATATTGCTTTGCCATCCTTGTCTTTAAGAATCTTATTAAGCTTGTCTACATATGTACCAAGTGAAGGATCACTAGTATCTCCAAGAGACTTTATGATTTTGTTAGCTAAGTCATCATCTGACTCAAGAAACAACGTCTCAACAATGTAATCATATAAATGTTTCATGATAAAAGAATAAATTTTTACTATTAAAAATAAAAAAAACTGTTGAATTAATAACAAATTATTACTATGAATTAATATATTGATTAAGTTATGATTAAGCAAAACAACATCAATGATTTGGATGAAAACCAAGATGAAGTACTTGTCTTGAAAAGAGACTATACATATATTGTATGGTATGAAGACAATAAAGTATCATGTGAGCGTAAAGCTTCCAGTTGGTTGAATTTCATCACTAACAAGAAAGTCACAAACAAAGAGTTAGAGAAAATGCTAGCTGAAGACTATATTTTAGTCAACGCAAGCAGTGAAAGAATAGCAACGGTAGACGACTGTGATGTGAGTGTGGTAAGAGAGACTATTTTCTTGAAAAGAAAAAACAATAAATAAAATTTTGAATTTTTGGAAACAATGTTTCTATTATATTAATATGTTTCGATTATGAAACACAAATTCTTTGTTTAAATTATCAACAACAGTAAAAACATCAAAACTTTAAAACTATGGCAAAGTTTAGTAACAGAAATCAAAACTTGACTGATTCATTGGCTAAGATGCCTGTTTCAGCAAAGGCTGCTAAGACTTCAGCAGCAATTCCAGAGTACAACGCAAAGAACCGCCAGGGTTATGCAGCTTATGCTATCGAGGACGAGCTTAAGCTTGTCTCAATGCTTAACACTCTTAAGCTTGAGAACCAGTTTTATCGTTCCGACAAGACACAGATGAAGGAGATTCAGGATCTTGTTGAGAAGATCGCTGTCAATGATCCATACTTTGTAGCTCAGGCTATTGTATGGTCTCGTTGCCTTGGTGAGGGTATGCGTAGTGTCAACCATGTCGCTGCAGCTGTCCTTGCTTCTTTCATCTCAGGCAAGGAATGGACCAAGCGTTTCTACTCACTCTTCTCTAAGA
>Ga0310691_10005023_pt1 | contig 14658 bp, 7 predicted proteins | sample 176DNAGHGlowgp2_FD_203887 | JGI IMG/M metagenome (GOLD analysis project Ga0310691, IMG submission 203887) | Sheep rumen microbial communities from Palmerston North, Manawatu-Wanganui, New Zealand - 1766 DNA GHGlow gp2 (v2) (version 2) | ecosystem: Host-associated > Mammals > Digestive system >... | reverse complement strand
TCGCATTGTCAGGCTTTCGCCCATTGCAAATGATCCTCGACTGCAGCCTCCCGTAGGAGTCTGGGCAGTGTCTCAGTCCCAGTGCGGGTGACCAACCTCTCAGTCCACCTAGCCGTAAGCCTTGGTGAGCCGTTACCTCACCAACTAGCCGATGGCACGGGAGCGCCTCCTTCGGCGACCGGCCCTTGCGGGTCCCGGCCTTTCAGGATCGGACCATGCGGTCCGACCATCGCATCCGGTATTAGCGGCCGTTTCCAGCCGTTGTCCCGAACCGAGGGGTAGCTTGCTCTCGCATTACTCGCCCTTCCGCCACTATCGCACGGCAATATTGCTACCACCGCACGACCGTTCGACTTGCATGCCTCATCCACGCTGCCAGCGTTCGTTCTGAGCCAGAATCAAACTCTCCAAAATGAAACATTTCTGTTTCGGGGTTCTTTCGAATTCCAAGCACAAACTTACTTTGCTGTCGGGCTCCGCCTCCCGCGCCCCGCCTGCCTTCCGGCTACCGGCGGCGCGCCCATGGGGCGATGCCCGAAAAAGCGGTTTCGTTTTCAAAGAGCGGCGCCACGCACGGCGCCAGATTCGCCGCGCCGCGGGGTCCTGAGCAGAACCGGTATCGCGGCGCAACGGGTCTGCACTTTAGCAAACGCCCCGATTGGAGTCAAGCGGAAAAATCGGATGATTCGCGTTTTCCTTCAAAATCCGCTCCTGGAGCCGGTTTTTCGAGATCGATTTTCCGCTCCCGCCGCGGCTTCCCGCCCACCACGATCGCAATTTCGCCCTTCACCGGGGCGGATGCGAACCGGGCGGCGAGTTCGGGGAGCGTGCCGCGCTCGACGTGCTCGTGGACCTTCGTGAGTTCGAAGCAGACCGCGGCGGGGCGCTCGCCCAGCGTTTCCGCGGCGGCGGCGAGCGTTTTGGCGAGGCGGAACGGCGACTCGTAGCAGACGAGCGTGTGGGGCGATTCGGCCTCGTCGGCGAAAAAGCGGCGGAGGGCGCCGGGCTTGCGCGGGGGAAAGCCGAGAAACGTCCAGCTCGACGTCGGAAGGCCCGAAACGACGAGCGCGACGTCCGCCGCGGACGGACCGGGAACCGCCGTCACGGGCAGGCCGGCCGCGACAACGTCGCGCACGAGGCGGAACCCGGGGTCGGAAACGCCGGGATAGCCGGCGTCCGTGCAGAGCGCGACGTCGTTTCCGGCGCGCAGCAGTTCGACGATCTGCGCTCCGGCGCGGTCCTCGATTCCCTCGCGGTACGACAGCACGCGGGACGGACACGGTATGCCGAACGCGGAAAGCAGCTGCCGCGTGCGGCGCGTGTCTTCGCAGGCGAGAACCGGCACCGAGCGTAGCGTCTCGAGCACGCGCGGGGAGCAGTCGGAAAGATTTCCTATCGGAGTTGCGACGAGGTAGAGCATGGCAGTTCGAAAACCGGCTCCGGGGAGCCGGACGCGGCATCCCGAAACTCCGGAACGGACTCGGGCGGGATCCGGAACCAGACGGAAAGGACCGACGTTCCGTCCGGATCGAACGCCCGAAGCCAATGCCAGGGTCCGGCCGCCGAAATGCCGAAGACGCCGTCTTCGCCGCCCCGGGCGTCCGCGTCGAGGACGACGCCGGCGTCGGACCTCCACAGCTGGACCCGCACGGCGTCGGCGGGCATCGGCGCCGAAACGAGGACCGGGGGATCGAGCGGAAGGACGGTCTCCGCCGAGCCGGAGAGCGCCGCGGCTCCGGGCGCGTCCGAAACGGTCTCGAGCGGCGCATCGGCCCAGAACGCGTCCGGAACCTCGCCGGACGCCTCGCGCGAAGCGACCGAAACAGGCGCGAAAACGGTCTTCGGGGCGATAGCGGCGACGGAACGAAGCTTCTCCCCTTCCCCGGAGGGGACGTCCGCCGCAGGCCAGGCGTGGAACGCGACCCCCTCGTACCGCCAGTTGCCTCCGGCGGCGCAAAGGCTTTTCATCTCGCCGACGGAAGCGGTGAAGAAATGGAAGTGGCGCACGCCGTCGCAAAAACGGTAGACCGGCACGGTCCCTTCGCCCGCCGCCGGAAGCACGTACCCGGCCACGCCCTCGTACAGCCAGCCGGGACTCGTGCGCATGAGGCTCATCGCCTCGCGGGCGCCGGCCGTGAAAAAATGGTCCCGGATGGACGGCGAATTGAACCGGTACAACGGCACGGTGCCTTCGACGTACGACGGACTCGCGCGGAACGCCACCCCTTCGACCCGCCAGCCGGACCCCGCCCTGCTCAGAGCGGCGATTTCGGCGGAACCCATCGTGTAGAAATGCGAACCGGAGGAAAAGGAGCAGAACCTGCGAACCTCGTTGCGGACGGCCGGACCGGGTGATGCGACCTGCTTTTCATAAACGCCGGAAGCGGACGGCGCGGCGAAAAAGGCGACACCCTCGAACCGCCACGCGCCACCCGGAACCGCAAGTGCGGCCTTTTCCGATTCCGATGACGTGTAGAAATGTCGCCCGGAGGAAGCAAACCGGTACACCGGAACGAATCCCGGGGCGATCGACGGAAAGGCGTGAAACGCGATCCCCTCGAAATTCCACCCCGTCCTGGACCGGACGAGCGCGCGCTTTTCGCCCAGACTCGCCGTGAAGAAGTGGAGGTGCGTCGAGGAAGAAACAAACCGGTACACGGGCACGGTCTTCCCGCAGGGAAACGGTTCGGCGAAGCACGCCACGCCCTCGTCGCGCCAGAAGCCGGACGAAACCAGCGCGGTCTTCTCACCCGCCGAAGCCGTGTAGAAATGCTCCCTGCCCGAAGCGTTCAGCCGGTACACCGGAGAGAGGCCCGGATCGCGGACGACCGCGCGGGACGCGGACGATCCGGACGGCAGGGAGGACGGCCATCCGGACGCGCCGGCATCCGCGACGACGGAAAGCGAGGCGGAACTGCCGACGAACGCATCGGCCGCGACGGCTCCGGCGGAGGGCGCGCCACCGTGCCAGCGGATGCGGGAAAGGGACGTGCATTCCGAGAACGCCGACGAGCCGACGGACGACACGTCCGGACCGAGTTCGAGCGCCGCCAGGGACCGGCATCCGGCAAACGCACGGCGGCCGACGCGGGACGCGTTCCGCCCGAGCGGCGCCTCGCGGAGCGAACGGCACCACAGAAACGCCTCGTCGCCGACGCTCTCGACCGAAGACGTGGCGCCCGGTCCGCAGGCGTCGGCCGCGGCGTCGGAATCGACGAAGACCAGCGACGAACACCCGAGGAACGCGCCGCCTCCGATCTCCGAAACCGAGGCCGAAAGCGAAACGGACGAGAGGCCGGCAAGTCCGGCCATCGCGGACGGCGCCACGGTCTCGACCCCGGCGGGGACGGCGACGTACGACGCGCTCGCGGCGGCCGCCGCGGGAACGCAGACCAGCGTCTTCCCGTCCCTGGAAACGAGTGCCCCGCGCGCGTCCGCGGAGGAAGAGACGGCAAACGCCGGATTGCCGGAAGCGACCGAAAACGACGCGAGCGCGCCGCAATGGGCGAAGGCGCGTTCACCGATCGCGGTCACGGACGCCGGAAGGGAAACCGACGTCACGCGGTCCGCCCCGCAGAACGCGCCCGTGCCGATCCGCGCGACGCCGGCCGGCACGGAACAGGCGCCGGCCTTTCCGCCGGGCCAGCGGACGAGCGTCGAGCGGGCGGCGTCGTAGAGCACGCCGCCCGAGGCCGAAAACGACGGCGATCCCGACGCCACGGAAAACGACGCGAGGGACGAACAGTGCGAAAACGCCCAGTCGCCGATCGACGACACCGACGCCGGGATCGTCACGGACGCGAGCCCGTCGCATCCGAAAAACGCGCCCTCGCCGACGGTCCGCAACGACGCGGGAAGCGCCAGCGAAACGACGGCGTCGGCATCCGCGAACGCGCCGTCGCCGATCGCGACGACGGAAAGCCCGGACACCGCCGCCGGAACCGACATCGCCGCGGAAACGAACGACGCGCCGGTCACCTCGGCGCCGCCGGAGACGGATTCGTAATACCACGTCCGGGTTCCGTCGAACCACGACGCGCCCTCCGCAGGCAGCGAAACGAGCGCAGCCGCGACCGCGGCGGACGCCGCGCGAACCGGTGCGGAAAAGGAAAACGGAGACGGGATTTTCATGGCGGGAAGCGATGCGGGGTCCGGCGGACGGGGCCCGCGACGCACTCCGAGTATAGCAGAACACCGGAGCGGGGGAAATCTGGTAGACTCCGGCGGCATGGACAACGAAAAAAACGGTCTTTCCCCGGTCGTCGGAATCGTCATGGGCTCGGATTCCGACTGGACGTCCGTCTCCAAGGCGCACGAAACGCTCCGGGAGCTCGGCGTCCCGCACGAGGTGCGCGTCATTTCCGCCCACCGCACGCCGGACATCGCCCACGACTACTCCGCCACGGCCGAAGGGCGCGGGCTCAAGGTGATCCTCGCCGCGGCCGGCGGCGCCGCCCACCTCGCGGGCGTGCTCGCGGCCGGCACGACGCTCCCCGTGATCGGCATCCCCGTGCCGGGCGGTTCGCTCGGCGGCCTCGAAGCGCTGCTCGCCACGGTGCAGATGCCGTCCGGCATCCCGGTGGCGACGGTCGCGCTCTCTTCCGCCGGCCCCGCCAACGCCGCGATCCTCGCCGCGGAAATCCTCGCCCTCTCCGATCCGGAGCTCAAGGCGCGGCTCCGCGACCGCAAACGCCGCCTGTGCGAAAAGGTCGTGGCGGCGGACGCCGCGCTCCAGGCGAAACTGTAGCCCCGGCCCCCCTTCGGAACGCCGCGCCGCCCGGAAACGCCGGACGGCGCTCCGCTATCCGCGCAGGTCCATGCCGCTCGTGACGCCGAGGACGGCCTGCATGATCGCGACGGCGATGAAGCCGATGATGAGCGCGACGGCGCAGATCATGATCGGTTCGAGGGCCGTGGTGAAGACGAGGATGTTCTTTTCGAGCTGCCGTTCGAAACGGGTCGAGACGTGCTCCAGCGCCGTCGGCATGTCGCCGGTGCGTTCACCGATGGCGATCATGTCGATGACCATCGGCGGAAAGACGCCGCCCTGCGCGAGCGGACCGGAAATGGTCGTGCCGTCGGTGACGCGCTCGCGGGCGTTGCGCAGCTCGTCGCCGATCACGGTGTTGCCCACGGTCTGGCTCGTGAGGTCGAGCGCGCGCAGGATCGGCACGCCGTTGCGCAGGAGCGATTCGAGCGTGGAGGCGAAGTTCGCGTAGACGGAACTCGCGACGATCCCCTTGAGGAGCGGCGCCTTGAGCTTGAAGGCGTCCCACGCGCGCCGCCCGCGCGCCGTGGCCGTCCACCGCCGGAAGGCGAAGAAGCCGCCGACGCCGCCGAGGACGACGGCGATCCACCATTTTTTCACCCAGTCGCTCGTGCCGAGCAGGATCTTCGTGAGCGGCGGAAGCGAATCGGGTCCGATGGAGTCGAAAATCGTCTGGAATTTCGGCAGGATGTACGTCATCGCGAAAATGCCGACGCCGATGCCCATGCAGAGCACGATGACGGGGTAGACCATCGCCGAGGAAATCTTCGACTTCATCGCGCGTTCGCGCTCGTCGTGCGCGATGAGGCGGCGCAGGACGTCCTTCAGGGCCCCCGAGGCCTCGCCCGCGCGGATCATGTTCACGTACACGGGCGAAAAGACTTTCGGAAACGCCGCGAGGGCGTCCGAAAACGAGGTGCCTTCGAGAATGGCGTCGCGGAGCTTGCCGACGACCTGGCCCGGCCCGTCCGCTTCGCCGCCGCGGCGGGCGAGCGCGTTGAGCGCGTCGCCGAGCGTCATGCCGCCTTCCAGAAGGTCCGCCAACTCGCTCGTGAAGAGGAGCCGCTCCGAGGCCGACATCGAATCCGGGCGCGAGAGATGGAACCCGCCGCCCTTCGCCTTCGCGCCCGTTCCGGAGGCACCGCCCTTCCCGCCGGCCTCGACCTTGAGCGGGAGAAGGCCCATCCGCCCGACGGCCGCAAGCGCGCCCCGGCGGTCCGGGGCGTCCACCGTGCCGGAAACGGACTTGCCGGACCGGTCTTTGGCCGTGTAAGAGAAGGAAGGCACTAGAGAACGGGCTCCGGCAGGGGATCTTCGACGGGGGGAGTGCCGGACATCTCGGGTTCTTCCGGAGACGCCGGGGAAACCGGGACCTCCGGCGCTTCCGGGCTCTCCGGCATTTCCGGAGCCGCCGGCGCTTCCGGGGCCTCCGTCTCTTCCGGAGTTTCCGCTTCCGGTTCCGCCGCCGGCCCGCCGGCGACCGTGGTTTCCTCGCTGGCGCGGAAGTTGGCGGCGCGGATGCGGTTGTAGGCGTCGACGTCGCTGTAGTGGACGTACGGGGTCCTGTTTTCGGCGGCCGCCGCGTCGACGGCCCGCTGGATCGGCTCGGACTCGGAGATTTCGGGAAGGTTCGTGGCGGAATTGAGGCCCGTGAGGTAGCCCGTGAGCGGGTAGCGCGGGGCGCCGACGGTGCTGCGGCCGTTTTCGAGGACCTTGCGCGCGGCCTTCTCGGGGAGAGGATCGGCGAGACGGGAGCTGCTCCACGTCGGGTCCCAGACGCCGTTGGTGTCGAGCGACGCCTTGGTGTTGCGCGCGTCGTCCTCCATCTGCGCCGGGGTGTCCAGGACGCGCGGGGTGAGGAACACGATGATTTCGGTGCGCGTGTGCTCGTCCACCTCGTGGCGGAAGAGCCAGCCGAGGAGCGGAATCGAACCGAGGATCGGCACCTTGGTGGTGCTCTTCGTGACGGAGTTCTGCGCGAGGCCGCCGAGGACGACCGTTTCGCCGCTCTGCACCGCCACGTCGGCGCCCATCTTGCGGGTGTTGAGGAGCGGGTACTGCGAGCCGTTGAGTTCGGTGTACCCGTCGTTCGTCTGGATCTCCTGCTCGACCGTGAGCGTGATGTAGCCCTTGTTGTTGATGCGGGGCGTGACGGTGAGCTTGATGCCGATGTCCTCGCTCTTGATGCTCTGCGACGTGTAGTCGGACGAGGCGTAGTGCGTGGTTTCGCCGGTCCAGTAGATGCGGTCCGTGGCTTCGAGCGTGGCCTCCTTGTTGTCCATCGTCGTGACGCGGGGCGAGGACATGAGGCGCGCGTTGGAATCGTTCTTCACCGCCTTGAGGACGAAGTCGGTGTTCCAGTCGAAGACGGTGAAATACCCGGTGACGCCGCCGGCGCGCGGCACGGAATCGACGGTCGTGAGGCCGGCCGTCGCGAGCGGGGTCCCGGAGCCGCCGCCGCCGGACGTCGCGAACGCGAGCCCGGGTCCCTTCTCGCCCACGGAGTCGATCATGGCGCGCTGCACCCAGTCCATGCCGGTTTCGAGCGAGTCCTTGAACGTGACCGAGACGATCACGGCCTCAATGACGACCTGCGAGAGCTGGATGTCGAGCTTGTCCACGATCGCGAGCAGATACGCCATGTCGGAGGCGTTCGCGGAGATGATGAGCGAGTTGGAGTGCTCGTCGGCGAGGATCGAAATGTTGTCCGGATCGACGAGACCGTAGCTCATGCCGGAACCGGTCTGCGCGCCGCCGGAGCGCCCCGCGCGGGCGGGGGGGGAGGCCTTTTCGCCGCCCGCGTCGCCGCCCGCGTCGCGCGAGGAGCGGACGCCCGGCTTGGCGTCGTTCTCCGACGTCTTGGACTTGCCGATCCAGTCGTTGAGGAGCGTGGCCATGTCCTCCGCGACGGCGTGTTCGAGCCGCACCACCTCGAACAGGTGCTCCGGCGCCGTCGGCACGTCGAGCACTTCGATGAGCTTGTCGAAGAACACCATGTTCTCCGGGCGCGTGAGGATGATGAGGAGGTTCGTGCGCTCGTCCGCGATGATCGCGACCTTGCCGCGGAGAATGCCCTTGGCGGCGTCGGCGACGAGCGAGGCGACGCTCTCCGGCGTGGCCGGGCCGGCGTCTTCGTCGCGGTCCCGGTCGCGGTTGCGGAACGTCACGCCCGGAGGCAACTGCCGGCGCTGGATCCCCGGCGAACCGGAGTTGCGCGATTCCGTGGCCGTCGCGGCCTTGGATGAGGAGGAGCTCTCGTCGCCCTTCGCCTCGTTCACGACTTCTTCGAGCCGCGCCTTGACGTCCGCCGCCTTGGCGAACCGGATCGGACGGATGTTCGGCTCCTCGCGCGCGACGACTGGCTTGTCCATGTAGGACAGGATCTCGACGACGCGGTTGACGTTCTCCGCCGAGTCGGTGACGAGGATGGAATTCGTGCGCTCGATCGTCTGGATGCGGGCGCCCTGGCGGGTCAGCGTGGCGATGACCGGCTGCGCCTCGTCGATGCCGATGTACTTGAGCTCGATCATCTTCTGCACGACGGCGCCGTTCTCCGGCGACGGGGCGATGACGCCGTCTTCGCCCGCGAATTCCGTCGGCAGCGCGTGCTGCCCGGCCTCCGCCGCGGCGACGACGCGCAGGAACGAATCGCCCTCCTCCTTGAGCACGATGCCGTGGAGGTTCAGCACCTCGCGGATCGCGAGCAGGTACTGCTCGTCGGTGAGCTCCCGGTCCGGCGTGGTGCGGAGCGTGATCGTGGTCTGCGGGACGTTGGGCGCCTTGAGCACGGTGCGCCCGGTCCGGAGCGCGTACTCCATGATGACGAGGTCGGCCGACGCGTCCTGGAAGTTGAGGGCGTTCGGCGAATCGTCGTACGGGATGACGGGCATCGAGCCCTTGCCGTCGGGCTGCGTGACGGCCTTGGCCTGCGCGCCGGACTTCGCCTTGGCGGCGGGCGCGGGGCGCGAGACCCCGGGCGCGCCGCCGCGGCCGGGGATCGACGGCCGGTTGATCGGGGCCGGGGCGGGAGCTTGCGGACGCGACTGGCCGAACGCCGCCGCCGCGAGCGCGAAAGCGGCGGCAAGGGCGGCCGTGAAACGGGATTTCATGGCTGTGTCTCCTGGGAGCCGGCATCCGCCGGCTCCGGTTCGGACGAAATCTGCGGCGCGGCCGCCTTTTCGCCGTCATCGGCGCGCATGTAAGCGCAGGAAAGCGTGAAGGACCCCTTGAGCCAGCCTTGCTTGTTGGGCACCTGCATGATGCGCAGCTCGCGCATCTCCAGCATGGCGCCGGCCGATTCGAGGGCGTGGACGAAGCGGACGAACGATTCGAGCGTGGCTTCCCACGAGCGCACCTCCACGGGCAGCTCGCAGACGCCGGCGGCGACGCTCTCTTCCTTGAGGTCGCGCTGGAGGATGCGCACGCCGTGCCGCGCCGCGGCGTCGTCCATCACCGCGAGCCAGTACGTCTCGACCTGTTCGCCCGGCGTGAAGACCGGCATGCGGTCGCGCACCTTTTCGTAGCGCGCCTCCCATTCGGCGCGGGCGCCGATGAGCTCCTTCTGGAGCGAGACGCGCTCCTCCAGGCGCGCGATGGCGCGGCGTTTTTCCGCGATCTTTTCGATGCGGGCGCGGGCGACGGCGCCGACGACGCCGAAGAGCAGCACGCCCGCGGTGACCGCGAGCAGCACCTGGTCGTGGCGGGAAAGCGGCGTCACGGCGCGATCCCTCCGTCTTCGCCCGGTTCCGCGAACAGGAGCCTCAGCTGGAACGACGTGCGCCCCGTGTTGCGGTTCTCGGTCGGGCCGGCCACGATGTCGTTGCGCGAAAAGAGCGGCGAACTCTTGAGGCGGTTGGAAAATTCGTACGCCGGGGCGGACGACCGCGCGGCGGCTTCGACGAGCGCTTCCCGCTTCGCCGCCTCCTGCCGGAACATCGTGAGCGTCACGCCCTGCGGAAGCGCGACGGCGACTTCGCGCAGGACTTCGAGCGGCGACCACGTGCGGTCGGAATACCGGTCGATGATCCGGATGCGGCCGCGGAACTGGTCCACCACCGCCTCTTCCGGCGACAGCCGGTCCGCCTCCTTCTGGAGCGCGGATTCGCGGACCGAGAGCACGGCCGGCCACCCGAACAGCGCCCCGACGAGCGCGAGCCACGCGGCGAGCGCCGCCGCCGCGCCCGCGGCGAAACGGCGCTTGTACTTGCGGTCGGAGAGCATGCCGCCCCACGACTCCGGAAACAGGTTGCACGCCTCGCCGCGAAGCGACCGGGAGGCCGCCTCGAACGCGAGGCGCCCGGCGTCGGGCGCGGGCGCGGGCGCGGCGCATTCCGCGCCGAGCGCCGCCGCCGCGGCTGCGGCGACCTCCGGTAGCCGGCTTCCTTCCGGCGCGAACACCGCAAGCGGAGCGGGCTGCGCCGGGCCGGCTTCCCGCTCGGCCTGCACGAGGGCGAGGCGCAGCGCCAGCGCGAGCTGCGGCGCGCTCGCGGCCGCCGCGGCCCCGGCGTCGCGCGCCACGATCGGGCGGCCCCTGTCAAGCACCAGAAGTGAAACGCGACCGTCCTCCTCGAAGAGCGCCGGGACGCGACCGTCCGCCGGAACTCCCGGCGCCGACGCCGCAAACGCGGCGAGGGCGAACGGCGCCGCGTCCACCCGCTCGACGCGCCCGGCGTCGCATCCCGCGCCTTCGCGCAGCGCCTCCACGGCGGAAACCGGGGCCGACACGGCCATGACGAGCGCCGAGCCGCCCTCGCCGTCCGCCCCCGGGGGCGAGACGTCGAGCGTCTCGTGCGAAAACACCATTTCCGCCGGATCGAGAGGCGCTTCCGCCTCCATCATGTTGCGGGCGATGACGGCGATTTCGTCCGGATCCGCGCTCGGGATGCGGATCGCCTTGCAGAAGGCGTCCTTCAACGGAAGCAGGAGCGTGACGCCCTCGGCGCCGCCCGGCGGCGGTCCCGATCCGGCGGCCGCCGGAGAAGAGCCGCCCGCGCGCGTGGCGCGCGCCCAAGAGAGCGCGCCCCCGCTGCCCGCGACGCCGATGCTGGAGTCCTTTTTCACCGAAGACGTGTTTCCGGAGCGGGGACGAACCGCCGCTCGTCGGCCCATTCTGCCAGAACGCCGGACAAAAAGCAAACGTTCGCCCCGCGACGGGGGAAAATGGAGTTTTCCGCGTTTTGACCTTGCTATTTCGCAAGGCGTGTGGCATAGTCGAACCGTTGCCGCGACGTCCCCTCCCGCCTCCGCGGCATTCCCGCCGGCCGCATCGGCACGGCCCTCCTCCGCCCCGACACCGGCACTGTCGGAGAAACGCAACCATGAACACGTCTTCCGGAAAACAACGGTCCCCGCTTTCCTGCCAGCTGCTGACGCTGCTGCACGAATTCAGCCATCGATGCAACCCCCGGCCGTGGGCGTTCTGGCGGGAAATCCTCCGCGCTTCCTGCGGACTGCCCGAACCGGCCGACGAAGAACTGGACGGCGCCCTGCGCGCGCTTCTCGCCGCAAATTCGGTCCGCCGGATTCCGGAGTCGGGAGAACTGCACACCTCGGAGTGGTACGGAAACGACGGACCGTTCCGGGAAATCGCCGCCGCCACGTACGGCCCGCTCGACTGGGAAAAAACGATCCGCCTCCTCGCAAAGGCGGAAAAGGCGTTCGGAGGAACGGCGCGCGCGGACGGAGACAAGCCGATTTCGCAATGGGACCGGGAACGGGAACTCGACTACCTCTCGAAGCTTCCGCCGGGCGAGCGCCACGTCGCGCGGCTCGACGCCTTTGCGGCGGACTTCGGACACCTTCCCGTGGTGGCGATGCGGTGGCTGCGTTCCGGAAAACGGGTTCCGGGAGAGCCGCCGTCGATGGACGAACTCCGCCTCCCGTTCGACCTGGAAGCGGCGCTCCTCGACGGCCGGCCGGAGGACGGCCGCGTCGAACGCCTCGCCGAAGCCGCCTCGCGCCACGCCGCGCTCCGGACGCCGGAAGCGGTTCCCCTCGTCGCGCCGGTCTTCGTCTGGTCCGGCCGCGGCGACCTGCTCGCCGCGTACGTTTCGTCGCTCGGCACGGCGTCCGAGGCGCTCGACGACGCCGCCCCCGCCCGGGGATTCTTCGGGAAGGGCTGGACGCGCATGCTCCCCAAGGCCGGGACGCATTACGCGAACGGAAGTTCCGCGCAGCGCGCGCTCGTCGCGCTGCTCTGCGCGAAGTTTCCCCCGGCTCCCGTCAAACTCGGCGAAGCCCTGTCGTTTGCGTCGGAAGACGCCGCGCAGCCCGATGCCCTGCGCGTCCTTTTCCGGAACGTTTCCTCGGTCTGGTCCGTCCCTTCCCGGCGCCCCCTTCCGGAAACGGACGCGCCGCTCGCCTGGCTCGGGCGGACGATCTCGCACGCGCTTTCCTCCGACGCCGCGCGGCGCACGCAGTTCCCCGACGCGCCGCGGGCGCTCGCCGCCGCCGAACGGGCGGCCGCGGGCGGCTGGACGTTCCTCGCCGCGACGCTCGGAGGTCTGCTGGCGCAGTATCCGGCGGTGGCGGAACGCGCCCGGACGCTCGCCGCCGCGGCGCCGCCGGACGAGCCGCTGCTCTGGGCGCGCACCGAAGCCGTGCAGGCCTGGGATCCCCTTCTCGAAGCGCTCGGCAGGGCGATCGCGCCCCTCAAGCGCGCCACGCGCCCCGCCGCGCCGAAAAAATCGTCGGCGGAAACGCTCGTCGCGACCCTGCGCCTGCGGAAACTCGGCGCAGGGTGCGCCCCCGCCGGGCTCGCCCCGGACGAAACCGCGTTCCGGATCGATTCCGTCGAGCCCGCGCTCGCCAGGCCGCTCCGCGGCGGCGCCCTCGTGCGCCCCGACCGCCCCTGCACGTGGCGCGCGCTGAAGAAGTCGCTCCACGCCGGCGCGCTCGGACTCTCCCCGGAAACCGCCGCCGCGCTCGACGCCTGGATTTCCCGCGAACAGCCGCACTACGGCAACGAAGCGCACGGAATGCGCGTCGCCGAAACCGGCCGCGACACCCTCCTCGACGTCCTGCTCGCCGCCGGCCCGGCGGTGCGCCTGCGCGCGGAAACGGACGGAACGGCGATCGACGCGCCCGACATCGAGCCGCGCGACCTGGAACTGGACACGGAGGAGACCGCCGGCGGCGCGCTCCGCCTCCGGCTTTCCGACCTGGCGTGGGCGGCGGAGAGCGCGCCGCTGCTGGCGCGCGACGGCGAAGTCGCCTCCCATTTCGTCTGGTGGCGCGTCCCCGCCGCGCTCCGCCCCTTCTACGAGTTCCTGCGCGCGAGCGGCGGAAAAGCGCGGACCGTCGAAATCCCCGCGGGCGGCGCGGCCAAAGCGAAGGACATGCTGCGCGAAGCCGTCGGCGCCGGACTGCCCTCGTGCGGCGCCGTGTCCTCCGGCGGCGCGGCCGGCGCCGGGCGCCGCGTGGCGGGTTCGGCGCGGCTCTGCGCGCGGCTCGACCGCCGCCCCGACGGCGCGCTGCGGCTCGCGCTCCGCGCGCGCCCGTCGTCCGAGGTTCCGGACCTGCTCTTCGCGCCCGGCCGCGGAAAGTCCGAGTTCGCCGTCCCGCGGCTCGGCGACCCGCTCCGCGTCGCGCGCGACCTCGCCGCCGAAGCGGCGGCCGCCGCCGCCGCGCGCGACGCGCTCGCCGATTTCGAGGGCGAGCGCGACAGCGAGAACGACTGGACCGCCGAAGGGCCGGAGCGGGAACTCGCGCTGCTGGAGGCACTCCGCGCGGCGGCCGCATCCGCGCCGGACGGCATCGACCTGGAATGGCGCGCCGCCCCGCGCGACCGCACGGTCGTCCGCGACGTCGCTTCGGCGCGGCTCGACGGCTCCAAGGGCGCGGACTGGTGGCTCGGTGTCACGGGCGAATTCCGCCTCGACGACGGCGCCCGCGTCGCCTTGCGCGACCTGCTCGACGCCCTCCCGCACCGCGTCGGCGCCTACGTCCCGCTCGGCGAGCGCGCCTGGCTCCGCCTTTCCGGAGAGCTGCGGCGCCGCCTCGAAGCGCTCGCCGCCGCCGGCTCCGTCCGCGGCGGCGAGCTGCGCGTGAGCCCCGCCGCGCTGCCGATGCTGGAAGACGCCTTCGCCGCCGGGGACGAAGCCGGCGGCGGAACGAAGGAGGGCGCCGCACCGCCGGCGCTTCCCGGCGCGCTCGCCGACGCCGCCGCGCGGATCTCCGCCGCGCTCGCCGCGGAACACACCGTCCCCGAAGGCCTCGCGGCGCGGCTGCGCCCCTACCAGGAGGAAGGCTACCGGTGGCTCGCCCGGCTCGCCGCGTCCGGGCTCGGCGGATGCCTCGCCGACGACATGGGCCTCGGCAAGACCGTGCAGCTGCTCGCGGTGATGCTGGAAAGGGCGGGCGACGGCCCGTCGCTCGTCGTCGCGCCGGCGAGCGTCTGCGGCAACTGGTGCGCCGAAGCCGCGCGCTTCGCGCCCGGCCTTCGCGTCGTGCGCGCGGCGGACGCCGCCGCGCTGCCGGCGGATCTGGGGCCGGGCGACCTCGTCGTCGCCAGCTACGGACTCCTCGCGAGCCGCACGGCGCAGTTCGCGCGCGTCGCGTGGAACGGCGCCGTCCTCGACGAAGCGCAGGCGATCAAGAACGCGGAAACGCAACGCGCCGAAGCCGCCAAGGAACTCCGCGCCGCCTGGCGCTTCGCCGCGACCGGCACGCCGGTGGAAAACCGCCTCTCCGACCTCTGGAGCCTCTTCGACTTCCTCGATCCGGGACTGCTCGGGACGCTCGACTCCTTCCGCGCGCGCTTTCTTGACCGCGACGGACGGCCGCTGCCCGCGCTGCGGACGCTCGTGCGCCCGCTCGTGCTGCGCCGCCTCAAGGGCGAAGTCCTGCGCGACCTGCCGCCCAAGACGGAGATCGCGCTCGCGGTCGATCCC
>Ga0310691_10005022_pt1 | contig 14658 bp, 14 predicted proteins | sample 176DNAGHGlowgp2_FD_203887 | JGI IMG/M metagenome (GOLD analysis project Ga0310691, IMG submission 203887) | Sheep rumen microbial communities from Palmerston North, Manawatu-Wanganui, New Zealand - 1766 DNA GHGlow gp2 (v2) (version 2) | ecosystem: Host-associated > Mammals > Digestive system >... | reverse complement strand
TAAGAGAGAGGGCGTTGCCGGCGAAGGCGAAGTCGTCATCAAGGAAGAGAACAAAAAGCATCTCGGAAAAATGGAAGACTGCAATGTTCGTACAATAAACAAGTACATCCTTCCCGGACAGGTTGAAAGCTGTCAGCTTGAAATGGGACTTACCCACTTAGAGCCCGGAAGCGTATGGAACACGATGCCCTGCCACACACATGACAGAAGAATGGAAGTATATCTTTATTTCGATCTTCCCGAAGACGCATTCGTTATGCACTATATGGGTGAGCCTACAGAGACAAGGCATATCGTGATCAGAAACGAGCAGGCAGTCATTTCACCCAGCTGGTCGATCCATTCGGGAGCAGGCTCAAGAAATTATACATTTATCTGGGGCATGGTCGGAGAAAATCAGGATTTTGATGACATGGATGATGTGAGAAATCAGGATCTTCTTTAAATAAATTTAAAAACACGGAGGTATTACAATGGCTGGAGTAATGGAAAAATTCCGTCTTGACGGAAAGGTCGCATGGATAACAGGAGCATCATACGGACTCGGACTTGCATATGCCCAGGCTTATGCAGAGGCAGGCGCAAAGATCGTTTTTAACGATATCAGACAGGACCTTGTCGACAGAGGTATGGCTGAATATGAAAAGCTTGGCATCCCCGCTTTCGGAAAGGTATGTGATGTCACCAAAGAGGATCAGGTGCTTGAATTTGTAAAAGAAGTGGAAGAGAAGATCGGAAAGATCGATATACTTGTAAACAACGCAGGCATCATCAAGCGTATCCCCATGACGGAGATGAGCCTTAACGACTGGAACGCCGTAATAAACGTAGACCTTACAGGCCCCTTCATCTGTTCAAAGGCAGTTCTTCCTTCGATGATCGAAAGAAGAAGCGGGAAGATCATCAACGCCTGCTCAATGATGAGTGAGTTCGGACGCGAGACCGTTTCCGCATACGCTGCTGCAAAGGGCGGACTTAAGATGCTTACAAGAAACATCTGTTCCGAATACGGTCAGTATAACATTCAGTGCAATGCTATAGGACCCGGATATATCGCGACACCTCAGACGGCGCCTCTTCGTGAAAAGGGAGCTGACGGATCGATGCATCCTTTTGACAGATTCATCCGTTCAAAGACACCCGCACAGAGATGGGGACATACAGAAGACCTTATGGGTCTTGCAGTATTCCTTGCTTCTCCCGCATCAGATTTCATAAACGGCCAGGTCGTATACATAGACGGCGGTATTAGCGCATATATCGGACAGGATCCTTCTAATCTTGATGAATCCAAATTCGCTGATGAAGAAGAATTTGATATCAAGGTAAACGATTGATTTATTTATCGATATATATCAGGCTGCAAATAATGCAGCCTGATTTCTATTGCCCGAATGGACTTTGATTTTGTATAAAATAAGCCGGCGGAGGGCCTCCGGCACTAAAGGCCCATAGATGAAATGATAGATTTTGATATAGCTGTCCTGGGTTCAAACAGGGATGTATATGCACAGTATATAAAAGCAAAAAATGAAGCCGAGTCCGTAATAATCATTATTCCGGGCGGCGGTTACGATCATGTTTCTGCCCGTGAGGGCATGCCTGTCGCAAAGAAGTTTCTTGCATTTGGACATGATGTGATCATATTGCACTATTCTGTGGCGCCTGCGCGCTTTCCTGTGCAGATAAAAGAACTTTCAAAGTGCTTTGAATATCTTAAAAATAAGAATATGAAAAAATATATTCTGGGTTTTTCGGCAGGTGGGCACCTTGCTGCATCGTATTCAATGCTCTGGAAAGAGATGTTTGGAGGCGACAGCACATACAGACCCGACGGACAGATACTTTGTTATCCTGTAATAACTTCGGGAGAATACGCTCACAGAGGCAGCTTTGAAAATCTTCTCGGAAGCGACATGAATGAAAAAACTCTTGATGACCTGTCACTTGAAAAGCATATAAATGCCGGAGTTCCCGGAACTTTTATATGGCACAGCGTTAGGGATGAGAGCGTTCCCGCGGAAAATTCTCTTTTGTACGCGCAGGCACTGAAAAAAGCAGATGTTAAATTCAGCCTTCACATTTTTTCGGACGGAAAACACGGCATCGGCCTCGGTACAAAGGAAAGCGCAAGGGATAAGAATGACATCTGCCCGGAATGCGCACAGTGGACTGCTTTGGCGGATAAATGGATAAAGAAAGGCGAGAAATGATATTTTTAAGTGAGAATGACAAGGTATATGAAGGACTTTCTTTTCGCGGAAATATCGGTGCAAGGATGATCCATGAGGACGGCAGACCCTATCACACATTCAGGACCGCATCGGTCCTTGCTGACGGAGACCGCATCACATTTAAAAACTGTATATTTGAAAATACCGCAGGGCCCGGAAAAGATGCCGGACAGGCGATAGCTCTTTATCTTGACGGTGATGATATCAAACTGGTCGGCTGCACCTTGAGGGGACACCAGGATACACTTTTTCTTGCGCCCTTGCCGCCAAAAGAATATGAAAATGACGGTTTTTTAGGGCCGAAGCAGTTTACAAAGAGAACGCCCAGAACATTTTATTTTGAAAACTGCCGCATAGAAGGCGGAGTGGACTTTATCTTTGGAGGCGCTACGGCATATTTTGATCACTGCGAATTTGTAAGTATAGAAAAAGGCTTTGTTTTTGCTCCTTCCACACCCGAAAATGTAAAAGAGGGTTTTGTTGCAAGAAACTGCAGATTTATTAAAGGCAAAGGAGTGGAAGATGCTTCCTGCTATATTGCAAGGCCCTGGCGTGAATATGCAAAGGTAAGACTTGAAAACTGTTTTCTTGATTCACATATTGCGCCTTCCGGTTTTGATGACTGGGGAAAAAAAGAAGCACACCTTTCGGTGCGCTTCGAGGAATATTCTTCATACGGACCCGGGGCTTTGGGAAACCGCCCAGGCTGGGTCATTAAGGGATGATCACTCATCGTTTTCCGGTGCGAGCAGGCTGTTTTTTTCGAGCTCGTCGCACAAAAGCCTGATATGCATAAAGTGGTCCGAATTCCAGACAAGGTTTACGCCAAACGAACCTAAGAAGAACATATATTCTTCGCCGCTTACATGCCTAAGCGGAACGGCTATGAATGATATCAGATCCATCTTGTCAAGCATTGGACGAAGGTAAGGGTCAAAATCCGGCGGGAAATGAGTTACATGATTGCAGACGTAAAGACCGTAATCCGGATCGCAAAGCTCACAGAAACCATAAAGCAGGGGAGTGAGCATCTTTGTATCGACTATCAGCTTTTCCGCAGTAGGGCCGGCTTTTACAAACGGCAACCCGTCACTTTTCCCTAATATTGCAAGATAAGGTATGTTGAATCTGAAAGCAAAGTCCGAAAGCAGGTTTGGCAGCGAGGCTTTATGGTTGTATCTGAGCATATATATTATCTGTGTCAGAACATCGCCGTGGGGCAGATCGTCACGGCCGTTGACCATGCTTTTTCCTGTGTTTCTGATCGATTTTATAATATCAAGAGTAGCATGCTTGCTGTGGTTATAGATTATATAACGGTTTCTTCCCTTTGCTTTGGCAAGATATAGGCAGTAATCGGCAACCACGAAAAGATCGTTGTAATTAGGTGCATCTTCAGGGTATGACGCAGCACCTATCGAAAGAGTGATAGGAGTGTTGCCATAAGGACCTTTTCCTTCAAAGCTCCGGCTCATGATTACGCGGATGTTTCTCAGGCAGTCTCGCAGCGCACTTTCGGTAAGCTTTGTTGTAAAGATAACGAAGAATTCATCGCCGCCTATACGGCCTACCACTCCGCGTTCTCCGACTTCGGATCTGATTATGTCGGCACACTGCTTGAGAACAAAATCGCCGTACTGATGGCCGTAGCTGTCATTTACATGTTTGAAATAATCTATGTCCACTATGGCAACGAAGGTGTTTTCAACTTTTTGATTGTCAATGAGATCTATCGCATATTTTGTTATGCAGATCTTATCCATAAGACCGGTCAGGGAATCAAGCTGAGCATCGTTTGTGATCGAAAAATTCCTTGAGCGCTTTGGATGTATCACGCCGACAATAAGATCTTCATCGCTTTCCGACTGCATTCCTCTTATAAGAGTGCCTTCGGTTGCGGAATCGTCATTTACGATATTGTCGGAAAATGAGTGGGAGAAATAGTCATGGCCCTGTGCAAGATGATCGGCAAATGTGTCGATGGAAACAAGGTCTTCGCCCTTTAAGCTGGTCTTCAGCTTATTCACAAATTCCGAAACGGAATAGACTCCGGGATTGATTCTGGTCTTTACGGAATTATATACGGTGATGGTCTTATTCTTTTTGCTGTAGGCAAAAAAAGGATCCGAAAACAGATTTAAAAATGCATCGGGTTTTATATTGTTTGAATTGTCGTCCATAAAGGCCCCCTTAAGTTTTATCAGCATCAAAAGCATGATACATTTCGTGCATTATAGCATTTTTTTCGTGATAATGTAAAGAAGGTTTTTGTAATGAATATTGAATATATCAATCCTGTCATTTATGCGGATTACTCGGATCCTGATGTCATCCGCACAGGTGAAGACTATTATATGACTGCTTCAAGCTTTTCAAATGTTCCCGGACTTCCCGTGCTGCATTCCAAAAATCTTGTCAGCTGGGAACTGATCGGATATGCTCTTGAAAAGCTTCCGGACCGCAAGTATTTCAGGCCGCAGCCGGGATGCGGAGTATGGGCACCGGCCATAAGATATCACGAGGGTCACTATTATATCTTTTTCCCAATGCCGGATGAAGGAATATTTGCGGTCAGATCGGCCGATCCTTACGGCCAGTGGGAAGAACCCGTAAAGGTTTATGACGGAGCCGGATTTATAGACCCCTGTCCTTTATGGGACGGTGATAAGGCCTATCTTGTATGCGCGGTGGCAAAGTCAAGGATTGGTTTTCAAAATGTCTTATATATGTTCGAGATGGATCCCGATTCTTTAAAACTGATATCCGGTCCGGTCAAAGTATATGAAGGCGGGGATGAAAACCCGGTCACGGAAGGACCGAAACTGTATAAAAAAGACGGATACTACTGGATATTTGCGCCTGCGGGCGGAGTAAAGACCGGCTGGCAGCTTGCTATGAGAAGCAAAGACATATTCGGACCATATGAAGCAAGAACTGTTATGAAACAGGCAGCGACGGGCGTAAACGGCCCGCATCAGGGAGCATGGGTAACGGATACAAAAGGCGGTGACTGGTTCGTCCATTTTCAGGATGTATTTGCGGCAGGGCGTATCACGCATCTTCAGCCCATGACATGGAAGGACGGATGGCCGGTGATCGGAAAAGATACGGGCAAGGGATACGGTGAGCCCGTGCTGTCTTGGAAATGTCCCCCGGGAGAAGATATACAGCCGGCAGCTGACGGCCTTACGGATAATAACGGAAAGCTTTCTGACAGCTGGCAGTGGAACGCACAGCCGCAAAGCTCATTTTATTCTGTGAAGGACGGCGGGATAGTGCTAAACGCAATACCTGCAGATGAGAGAACAGCCATTTCCGACCTTCCGAATCTTTTGCTCCGCAAATGGGAGGCTCCCGAATTTTCGGCATCATTTGAAATATATGTAAATGATCTTGCGGAGGGTAGTATTGCGGGTCTTGTCAATTATGGTATTAACAGCTTCGGTTTGTTTGTCAAAAGAACCAAAGAGGGGCTTGATATCTTTTCTTTTGAAGACAGGCAGAGCTTCATATGCGGAAGCGTTTTCACCAAAGAGACAATAAATAAGGTTGCAACTGTCGAAATGACAGATAAATTAAAATTTTTGTACAAGGTCGAGTGCTCAAACTCTGTCACGGCAACGTCACCAAAGCCTGAAGCCTTATACGGAAAGGAATCTACAGTCATTCATCCCGAAGAGAGAGTTTACATAAAAGTCATTCGGGAGGGTGCTGAAGCAGCTTCATATTCGTCTGTGGCGGCTGCCGGAAGGTGGGTAGGATGCAAATATGGCCTTTTTTGTGCTAATCGTTTAAATGTTAAAAAAATAACACAATTTGTTTGCACTTTTTCAACAATTTTTGTTGCACATTTCACAAAAGAATGATATACTCATCATAGATATTGCTTTTGTTTCGGAGGTCAAATATTTGAAACCGCATCTAAGTCTTTCACAATACAGAGCAATGGATCTGTTCTTCTTCTGTATTATGCTGGTATTTTCAGAAGGCCTTATAAATCTGGCGGCTTCAAAGTGGTTTCCCGAACAGCCATATACCGTTTCCACAACGGCAGCCATCACAGCAATAGTCATGGTCAGGTGGAAAGGATGGGGAGCCATCCACGCACTTATCGGTGCAGTCACCATATGTGTGGTTCTCGGCGCTTCAAGAGAACAATACATCATCTACCTCGCAGGCAACCTTTTGGGGCTTTTAGGTATCTTACTGATCGCCGGAAAGCAAAAGGTACGGGTCAAAAAAAGCGGGCTTTACGCTGTATTCTACGGCATAGTCGTGCTTCTTTTGATGCAGAGCGGAAGAGCACTCACGGCACTGTGCTTCGGATACGAATTTAAACTTTTACTCAGGTTTTACGCGACAGATTCATTATCGATACTTTTCACGGCATTGATAATATGGATAGCAAGAAGGCAGGACGGCCTTCTCGAAGATCAGATCGATTACATAAAAAGGGTGCAGGAAGAAGAGGAAGAACCCGCACGGAAAGGTAATACATATGAAAGCTAAGGCAGCTGATTTTCTGAAATTCGACACAGAAAAAAATCATTATTACAAGGACCCCGAGCAGGCGGTAAGAGATGATGTCGAAAAACATTACTGGCTACATGTCGGGAGGACCATTCTGAAGGACTGGCGCCTTTACGCGATGCTCGTGCCCATGATACTGGTATTCCTGTTTTGGAGATATTTCCCTATGTACGAGCTGCTGGGATGCTTTAAAGATCCCAACAAGACATCGATACCGGTTGCCGAAAGAGATTTCATAGGGTTTTCTTCATTCGGAAAGCTGTTTGCCGGAAACACGAACCTTTCTCTTGATTTCTGGCGAGCAATGAGAAACACCTTCCTTTTGAGTTTCTACGGTCTTTGCTTCGGGTTCCCGATGCCAATCGTTCTTGCACTTTTCTTTAACGAAGTAAAGTCGGATATAGCAAGAAGCTTTTACCAGGTGCTTACTTATCTTCCCAAGTTCATGTCAACGGTCGTTATGACATCCCTTACGATAATGCTCGTGCGAAGCTCAAGTTCATTTAACGATATGGGTATCATTTCAAAGGGACTTGTAAAGCTCGGTGCCATAAGCAAAGAAGTGGGGGACAGCGGACTTTTAAATCAGCCCGAATTCTTCAGGGCAATTTACCAGATAACCGGTATATGGGAAGGCGCAGGCTATGACAGTATCGTATTCTTTGCCGCGATAATAGCCATATCTCCGACAAGTTATGAAGCAGCCCAGATAGACGGCGCGGGAAAGATGGCACAGATGAGATATGTGGTACTGCCGAGCATTCTTTCCACAGTCGTTATCATGCTCATCACCAGAATAGGACATCTTCTTTCGGTGGGATACGAAAAGGTATTGCTGCTTTACAACACAAACACATACGTGACCGCGGATGTCGTATCCACATTTGCACAGCGTGTCGGTATAGCGTCGACCACACCGAACCCCGGTCTTGCTGCCGCGGCCGAGATGATGAACAATATTATCGGAATGTTGCTTGTCATAGGCGCAAATACCATTGCAAGAAAGGCATCAAACACATCATTGTATTAAAAGATGCCGCACCAATAACAATATCTCCTTAATAAGAGGAAAGCTAAATGAAACGTAAACTGGAAATCTCGGAACTGATATTTAAGATAATCAGCTACACATTACTGACATTTTTTGCACTTGCATGCCTGTACCCTTTTATATATGCGATCTCAGCTGCTCTTTCCGGAGCTGATGCCGTAAACAGGGGAAGAGTAGTGCTTTTCCCTAAGGATGTACAGTTTGAAGCATTTTCGAAAATGTTTAACGACAACCTGTTCTGGAACTCATATTCAAACACATTGTTCCTTACATTTTTCGGAACAATATGGGCTTTGGGAATAGCGATACTCGGCGGTTATGCTCTTTCAAAGAAAAGACTTCTTTTCAGAAAGACATTTAACTTCTTCCTTGTATTCACGATGTGGTTCTCGGCAGGTCTTATCCCACAGTATCTGAATTATCTTGCAACACAGCGAGTTTTCAGTTCGATGGGAATAACCGATGACAAATGGCTCGTTGTTATTGCCATGGGTATGGCTGCAATGAATATCATACTTCTTAGAAATGCTTTCGAAGGTGTGCCTTCCGAAATAGAAGAGGCAGCGATCGTAGACGGAGCCACGGAATTCCAGGTGCTTTCAAAGGTCTATGTACCCATGACAAAATCAACAGTTGCCACAGTGGCACTGTTTTTTGCGATCTCAAGATGGAATGGATACTACTGGGCGCGTCAGATGATCCGCGACTCAAACGAGCATCCGCTTCAGGTATTTATAAGGCTTAAACTTGAGGAATTTACAAACCCCGAAGAAATGGCAGGGTGGAATTACCCGTATGCATCCGATTCGATCATTTTCGCGCTTATCGTATGCTCAGTCATTCCGATACTCATAATCTATCCTTTCATACAGAAGTATTTTGCAAAGGGTACAAATGCGGGTGGTGTCAAGGAATAACCCGTTTTCAGACAGATATTGAACGGAAGCCTTCTGTGCAGCCTTCCGGAAGATATAAATGCAATTTTCACAAAAAGTATTTTTCCAATAAGGAGGAGAAACATGAAAAGAAATGCGTTAGCACGTTCTGCTGCGGCTATTACAGCTGCACTTCTTTCCATTACAGCATGTTCATCAAGCAACAATCCTGTTGATGATGTTGTGAGCGGTGCTGCAAATGAAAGCAAGGAACAGACAACCAAGTCAACCGAAGAATCAAAGGGTGAAGAAAAAACAACAAAGGATTCAGGAAACGAGAGCAAGCCTGAAGAGACCGATCCCGCTACACCTGCAGATCCTACTACACCTGTAGATCCTGCAAACGATCCGCTTAAATTCGACGAAGGCACAGTTCTTAGAATGGCTTGCGGATATAACAACGCAAAGACCGGTATGAGATTTGATGCAGATGTTGCAGGCGAAGGAGTTAAGCTTGCAGACGGTGTCACATATCATACAGGCGACTTTAAGCCTACATGGGTAAAGATCCAGGAAGTTTTGGGCTTCACGATCGACGATCAGTATGCAGGCGACAAGGATACAGACAACTATACAAAGTGGACTGTAGATGATGAGACCTTGAAGAGCATCGATATGTTCTCGGGTTCCGCTTCACAGCTTCAGGAAGGCGGAGCACAGGGTAAAATTGTTAATATCGCAGAATATCTTGATGATATGCCGAACTTCAAGGCATTCCTTGAGGCAAATCCTATTGTAAGAATGTCTCTTACCGGTTCAGTAGACGGCAGCGATGCAGGTGCTATCTATGGATCACCTTATTTCGACGGTCTTAATGATATCGAAAAGATGCCTCTTATGAGAGCTGACTGGGTAGTTAAGCTCCTTGACGGAGAAGATTTTTCAGCTGATTCTTCAGATTATCTTGCATCACCTGTTTACACAGCTTACATGCCTACATCAGGCAAGGTTGACGTAGATGTTAACGATGGCGGCTCTGTAAAGACTATCACAAAGGATTACGATGCATTTGGTAACATCATCGACAAGATGAACGCTGAAAAAGAGCTTTCAGGTGTTGATGCTGTTAAAATGCTTCGTGAATACATCGACAAGACTTATGACGGATACTATGGAAATGATCGTTCAAATCTTTTCATAGGTGCAAATGCCGCATGGGATGCTGATGAACTTGTAGCACTTTTACGTTGCGTAGTTGCAAACTCAGCTACTCTTAATGCAGACGGTTCCAAGGTTACAGGTCTCTTCTCGAGAGAAGAAGCTAACAACTCACGTCGTGCAGATCTTTACAGACTTGCAGGTATTCTCTTTGGTGTAAGAGGTATGGAATCACGTCAGGATTTCCTCTTCTTTGACGCCGACGGCAATCTTCATGATGCCAGAACAGAAGAAAGTACATATGATGCTCTTTCAAGAATGTATGATCTTGTAGAAGAAGGTCTCATTTCTTCAGATTTCATTGCTTCTTCAGAAGACAACAATACAAAGTCTGATGACTATATCAAGAATGATATCGGTTTCATGAGCTATGACTACAACCAGACACAGACGATCTTCAATCAAAACGGTTCTCTTGCAGAAGGAGAGAAGTACATGGCAGTTATGATCCCTGTTGCTAAGTGGAACGACGGAACAGGCGACAGCTATATGCGCTTTACAGAGTCTTGGAGATCAGCTAAACCCGGTGGCTGGGCTATTTCAAAGCTCGGTGTCGGTGATGATGTAAACAAGCTTCATGCTTGCTTAAAGCTCATCGATTATGCATACAGCCATGAAGGACAGGTTCTTCTTTCATTTGGTCCTGAAGCTTTCAGACAGGATGACAACACATTTGATTTCTATGGTACTCAGATGCCTCACATCTCTGAGCAGAACTACAGCGACCTTTGGTCACTTGCAAAGGGTAACTACACCAACTTTGCACGTCAGTACCTTGGATCTACACTTTCATTCAACAAGACTCAGGCATTCGAAATGGAATGCACATCAGAGGTTGGTAAGGAAGGTCTTAAGAACGTAGTATCTGCTATCGAGCTTGGCCTTATCAAGCATCCCGAGCTTGAACTCAAGGACAATATGTTCTATACAATAGTTCCTACAGTTCTTCCTCTTACAGATGATGAGAACAATCAGCTCAAGGGTTACACAGACCTTGGACAGAGCTGGTCTACATCAAAGCTTGAAAAGAACGTATTCCTTAACTGCATCATCAAGGGCAACACAGAATTTGATGAGAGCGGATTCAGCCTTGCAGACGCAGCTTCAAGCATAGCTGATCAGTGGAATGGAACGCAGTATCTTGCAATCAAGCAGGATGCGCTTGAAAGACTTTTCGATTACTTCAAGTAATCAGGTAACAAGTCTTAAAAAGTAACAAAACAATTTCCGTGCCGGCAAAACGCCGGCACGGATCTGAAAAAAAATATCCCGGAAATATGATTGGGGGGTTTACGAAAATGTACAAAAAACAAATGTTATTTCAAAAATTATTATGCCTGTTCACTCTTATTTCGGGTGCTATCGTGTTCCTTTATTCATTAGGTGTCATGACAGATATTTTTGACAGCTTCTATAGTGCCGTAACGGTAGACAGAGTCACCCACGAAGTGACAAAAGAAAAGGTTGAGGGTGCAAAGATATATTATGATATGCAGCCCTTTAACGATGCATTTTTAAAGTATTCCATAGGTTTTATCCTTTGTGCAGCATTACTCTTTATCACGAATACTCACGTCAGAAGACGTTATTATATAAGTAATTTTATTTCAACAGGAATAGTGGTATGCTATGGTGCGGTCTTCAGCATCTGGGCACACCTTGAGATCGAAAAGTTTAAGAATCAGTTCCTTACGACCATTGATTTTGAAGGCTTTAAGGCATTTGCCGAAAAGTGGAAATCGCTCTATACCGAATCCACCTTCTGGTTTGATATTCATTATGCTGTATTCGGCATAGTATTGGTCATCGTTATTCTTCATGTAGTGAATCTGGCCCTCAAGGTCAGCTTAATGTCAAAAGAAAAGAAGCTTCTTGCTTCGGAAGGAGAGGCATAAATGAATATGAAGGAAGCTTTCGAAGATGAGACCTTTGTGAACAACGATCGTCTTCGATATGAAAAAAATACACTTTCATCCAGGCTTGCGATCCTTGCCATTGTTTTTAATGCCTTATACTTTGTAAGCATATACAAGTCAAATGTCGGCAGCTATTATTACAATATCCTTATCGGTGCTTCAATAGTTTATAATCTGCTTTTCATGATGCTTGTGTTTTTGGTTTCAGAGGGCAGTAAAGCCTACAATAAGACATATTCGTATCTTGCAATAGTATTTGGTGTCCTGCAGTTTGTAAGAATATTCATTATCCCAATGAATGCACATAAAGAAATGATCTCCTTGTCAAAAAAAGAGGCAGAGGTTGCAGTAATGGGAAATGCACAGTTTACAAGAGTTCTTGTATATCTGTCGGTATCAGGTATTCTGCTGCTGGCATCGGCAGTGACCGGAATTATCAAATGCAATAAATTAAATAACCACATGAAGAAAATATCCGAAGAATAGGGAGATATTTAAATGGCTCAGTTATCGCTTCAGCATCTGGACAAGATATATGATAATAAAGTTCAGGCTGTTTATGATTTCAATATTGATATAAAGGACGGTGAATTGATCGTTCTTGTAGGTCCTTCAGGCTGCGGCAAATCCACCACACTCAGAATGGTCGCAGGGCTTGAAGACATAACCAACGGAAAGCTGATACTAGACGGAAAGGATATTACAGCTGCTCCGCCTAAAGACCGTGATATGGCTATGGTATTTCAGAACTATGCGCTTTACGGGCATATGACGATCTATGAAAACATGGCATTTTCGCTCACTCTTCGCAAGGAAAACAAAAATGTCATTCATAAAAAGGTCATGGCAGCAGCAGAGATCCTTGATCTGACATCACAGCTCAACAAAAAGCCTTCACAGCTTTCAGGTGGTCAGAGGCAGCGTGTTGCAATGGGCAGATCCATAGTAAGAAATCCCAAGCTTTTCCTTTTTGATGAGCCTTTATCAAACCTTGACGCAAAGCTGAGAGGCTCAACAAGACGCGAAATATTGCTGCTTCATAAAAGGCTTAATGCCACGATGCTCTACGTAACTCATGACCAGACTGAAGCCCTTACGCTTGCTGACAGGATCGTTTGTATGTCCATGGGGCATGTGCAACAGATAGGTACTCCTTTAGAGCTTTATGATGAGCCTGCAAATCTTTTTGTTGCGAGCTTTATAGGCCTTCCTCCCATGAACTTCTTTGACGTCACAGTAGTGGGGGGAACCCTTGCCGGTCCTGATTTTAAAGTGGATCTAAGCCCCGAACAGAAAAACATGCTTGCACCTTATCAGGGAAAGATGATCGCTTTGGGCGTAAGACCTGAAAATGTTGCCGAAGGCGGAGAAGTCAGTGTCAAAGTATCAAAGAACGAAAATCTTGGTATGAATACGCTTGTTCACGGTCATATTCTGGGAACAAATAATGCAGAAAAGATCGTATGCAAATTTAAGGGCTGGTGCAGTTATAAAGACGGCGATATAGTTAAGGTCTCATTCACCAGAATGCATTTCTTTGACAAAGAGACCGGCAATGCCATAAGGAATTAAGGAGAATCGTAATGAAGGAATTTTTCCGAAAGAAAATGGTCGCGCTCAAAAGAAAGCCTCAGATAATAGCTCTGATCTTTCTTGCTGTGACATTTTTGATCTATTCGCTTAACCTTCGAATGGTAAGCGACACAACTGCAAGGATCAACATGAAGGGTATGGGGCTTGCAGGCTTTGCAACAATGCTTTTTTCAATGCTTTCTTTTGTCTGCTTTTTGAATACTTTTCCGCACAGAAAGAAAGTCAATATTCCCATGCTTGTGATCTTTTTTGCAATGCAGGGTATCATACTTTTCTGTGATTTTTTCTACAGAAACAAGATCAATGATGCAATTTTGAATGAGATAAACACAAACGGAGCGGCTTCCGCACAGAAGATGCTTGTAAGTAACAGCTTCATTCTTTCAGCAAGATCCATGCTTCAGACCCATCAGATATTTGTTATAATCACTATAGCTTTGGTTGTTACACTTCCTGTTTATTCAAAGCTTCTTCGCATGATCAAGACATCAATAAATGTTGCCGGCAATGATGACATCGGAACCATTGATATTTCCGGCGAGGATCGGTAATGGGCAGTATCAGGGATCGTGCGAATATGAGCACGAAAGGCCCGGTTGAACGTTCGAAGGATTATTATGATCTGAAAATGAAAGCAGTGGCAGATCTTGCCGATGCTGATGAGAGTAATTCACCCGAGGTCAGCGAAGAGGAGATCAACAAGTATAAGAGCAGAGCAGGAAAGCTTCATGTATCCAATACTATCAAGGTTTTATTTGTCAAGTTTTGGTTTTCCGGGGCGATCTGCTGGTTCTTCATTTGGGGACTGGGCAATTATTTAAATTCACAACTTGATCGTTTGTTTATCACTGCACTTGCATACGGGATCGTAACGGATATTCTGATCAATAATGCGATCAGGTTTTTCGCCGAAGAACTTGGAAGCAATGATAAATGGATGATGTTTCCCAAAAAGAAGTATATCAATCTGTTTTTAAACATCATATATTCCTTTTTGGTGATATTTATTGTATATCAGATATATATTGTGATAAACAATGTGTTTGCACAGATAATAGGAAACAGTGAAACGGTCTTTCTTGGAGTAGGTCCGATACTTTTCGGGGTGTTCTGTGTCATAACAGATCTGGTACTTATAAAGATAAAAAGAGTATCCTTAAGCATATTTAGGGATGCTAAAAAGAAAGCCGGCAATTCCGGCAAGTAAAGGAGCACATAATGGCATATCTTGAGCTTAAAGG
>Ga0310691_10005019_pt1 | contig 14662 bp, 17 predicted proteins | sample 176DNAGHGlowgp2_FD_203887 | JGI IMG/M metagenome (GOLD analysis project Ga0310691, IMG submission 203887) | Sheep rumen microbial communities from Palmerston North, Manawatu-Wanganui, New Zealand - 1766 DNA GHGlow gp2 (v2) (version 2) | ecosystem: Host-associated > Mammals > Digestive system >... | reverse complement strand
AAGGAAAAGCACCTGCACAGGTGCCAGGGCAGGGGCAAGGGCAGGTGCTGGGGGTGGGGCAGGTGCTTGGGAAGGTGCTGGGGTGCTGCATGGGTATGTGCTTATTCAGGTGTATATTCGTTGAGCACACCCAAGATCATATTACCGATGATCTCGGAACACATCTTCTTAGACTGAGCACTGAAGATAGTAACAACGGGGGTGTTGTCGATGCTAATTCCGTTGAACGTCTCCAGGGTAAAGGACAGAATGTTTTGCATCAGTGCGCAATATCCGGATACGCCTCCCGGGTGTGTGGTTGCCTGCACTCTTCCGATAAAGTGGTTATCGGTGTCCAGGTTGTAGTCCTTGGGCATGATCGCGCTTCTTGTCGTGATCTGGTTAGCGATGACATCAAACAGACGTTTGAAATAGTTATCCGTGATGCTGTAGTTGATGACATTGGCGTTAGCTTCGGGGTATCCGTTTGCGTAATACTGCCCGTTGGTGTGGCAATCAAACAGGAAGATCGGATTATCGGTGGCGAGGATCCAGTCACGGATGATAGCGGATTCGGGTTGATCAAAAGGAGCAAGACCATTTTGATCGGCGCCAGAGGGGATCACTTCCCAGTCTCCAGGATGGTCGAAGTTCCGGTTGATGTTCACTTCGTTGGCATTCTTATAGGTATTATGATCAAATCCATAGGGATTGGCAACAGGAATGATCTTCATAGTTACGCCAGCACGCAGCGCAACGAGGGCGTCATTGCTGGTGCCATTGTCAATCAAATCTTTGAGCAGGTAATAGATAGCATATGCGGAATTCTTTTCAAAACCATGCAAGCAGCTGGTCAGCAGAATAACCGGGGCCCTGCGATTCGCCTGGGTGGTGTAGACTTTGGGATTAGTCTGATATGCGTAGATGGTATAGGGATCACCATTGTCATCTGTTCCGCTTGCTACGCCCAGTGCGGTTTTGGTGATGTAGCCATTGCTGGCAGCCATGAGTGCATCATATGCTGCGATGACTTCGGCATATTTGGTATTGCGGTTGAATGTGGGAGTGCCATAATTATCAAGAGTGCCCTTGTAATAGGTAGAGAATGCGGACTTTACGCCCAGAAAAGCGCCGTGATAATACGGGGAAATGCCTTCGGGGGTGGGGTTAATGATAGTATTATCGAATACCAGGGGCACAAATGGGGTCGGTTCCGGCAGTGTTTCACCTTCGGCAATCTGCCAGAATCCAGGAACCACATTAGTTGACATACGGAAATAGACAGCATTGGCAGGTGTGGTGAAGGGGTTTGTGGTACCGGGGGCGATGGAGCTAATAAATGCTTTGTTGGCAGTGTAGAAATTAAGTCTTGTGCTGCTGGTGCGGTTGATATATGTGGTATTGGGCTTAATGAGGCAGTAATCTGACACCCTATAGTTGGCTGCTTCAACAATATTGCCGTTCGTGTCAATCCGATAACCGGTAGTCACGTTGGCAGTATTGGCCAGGTTAGAGGGCCAAATGATTGCATCATTTGCAATGAGTCCAGGCAATGCAGATGCGTAGATGTCGCCGGTATTGCTCCTGATCCCATCGCCGGCAGCCTTAGCGTCTGCCGCAGCGCCTGCGGTGATCAAAGAAGCGTCTACTGCATAGCCTGCCTGTTGAGACAGATTCTCGTTAATCCATGTGGTGGCAGCTGCGCCGGCAGAATTGGCAACAGTGCTGCTGATCAGCGCCAGCAGCGTGCCATCCGCTGCCATGGCATCGATCTTGTTAGAAATCTGGGTAGACACATCCAGATGGTCAAAGTAATTGTCAATGTACTGGCTCACGCGCTCCCATTCGCCGGTGATCCTGGCCACGAATGCCGCATTGTCTGTTCTGAGCGTTTCCCAATCTTCCTGAGTGCTGGCCCACTGAGCAAGACAGTTTTTCATCTCGTTCAGCAGCCAATCCAGGTTAAGGTCATGGAAATCGGAACCGGGGAATTGATACAGTGCCATGATGATGCCTCCTTTACCAAATCATGATGCAGAATTGCTGTTTGAAGCTGTCCGTGATGATGTCATCAATAGACAGCATAGCCAGTTCCCGTTCCTTGGCAATCAGTTCCTGGGTCATTGTCACACCAATATTGCCCTGCTCGGTGTGTGTTTTGGTGGTGTCCAGCTGTCTGTCCATGTCATCTGTGCTGCTGGTATGATCAACATTCAGGTCAGCATGGGTCCAGTTCAGATTGTCAATCTGAATGGTCTGATCAGCATAGCCATGGGTGTAGCGCTTGTAATTACCATCGGTTTCGGCGGTATCGGTCCGGCCTTCGACATCTCGCCCAGTCTCCCGGTAGCTGCCGTCTTTATTCCACAGGGGGTTGTACTTGAAAAACAACGTATCAAACAACCGCTGCCACTCATGCACATGAATGCTGGACCATGTTTTGATTGCCTTGCGCATAAACTCGGCATCAGGAAAAGCCAGGCTCATGCCCGTGGTTTTCAGACAGATGTAATTGACAAGTTCGGTCTTGTCGATCGTCCAGGCTGCCCGCAGCTGATCAGCCTGGAGACCAATAGCAGCTGCGTCAATGGGGGGTGTAGGCAATGCCATGTCATCAAACAGGTCAGGAACATAGTTAACCATCCCGCTCAGGGTCAGTTGTGCCGGTCTGCCCATCGTTATACACCTCCTTCAATTCCTTATTATAATCAACCGTGATAGACAAGTCAAACATATTGTTCACCTTGTCCAGGGTGCTGCCGATGGTGCGTTTCCACAGAGCAATCAGGCATTCGGTTGCATACTCGTTGCGGGTGGACTCTTCCAGGTTCAGCCGTTCACCTTTTTCAAAAGGTATGTTCGGAATCCCGATGTCTTGATAAAACTGAGCCAGCAGCCCACGCTCCGCAGCCTGTAACTTGTCTACAATGTAATTCTGCCCCAGGTTCTGATCAAACTTTGTCCAGTTCGGGCTGCCATCTTCATTGAACAGCTGCTTGTCAATGAATGCCGCCGGATTGCCCCTGGCCAATTGATCATACATGGTTTTGAATGACTCGCCCATGGCTTTGCTGGTGCCGGCGAACACATATGCCATTCTGCTGTTGTACAGGTTCACAATGATGCTGGTGGCGGTAATGGCCAGCAGGTCAGCATAATGCCCGATCAGGTCAGCGACACCCCGCCAGTCAGGTGTCATCCGCAGCAGTTCGCAATCCTGGCCAATTCGCAGGTCGTAGGTTTTGCCGAATAGCGGATTGTTGACAATCGCCCTGGTGGGCCGGTAATAGACATTGTAGCCAGACACGCCACACTGCTGGGGAATCACGCCAAATTTATCAGTGCGGACAACAGCCAGATAGCCGAATGCCAGCAGGATGGAGCGCACATATTCCATATCCCAGTTGTCTGGCACATTGCCAAAATCGAATGTGGCAAAGAGCCGCTGCGCCAGGTAGCGCCGGTAATAGAGCGCCAGCTGATTATCTGCCGGTCTGAGTGTGCCGGGCACAATGCTGGATTCCAGCTGATTGATGGTGTCAAAATGGTAAGGTGCGCCGGGGTTTGACATATTTAGGCCTCCTTTTCCTCCAGTCGAACATCTTCGGGGGTGTCAGGATCATGAGCAGGATGGGCAACAGGTGATACATATCCAATTCAGAAAATTTGATGTCACGGGGGCGGGGAATGTCCATCACATCCCAACCGCCATTTGCTTCCCAGTAGTTGATGGCGCTGATGATCCACAATGATTTCTGCTGAAAATTGAAATCTGCGTATGTCGCTTTCAGAAAACAGCAGCGGTAAATAGATAGTGACAGATAGCGCCGGCACCAATCTGCATCCTCGCCGGTGATGTTGTTAGACTCACACCAGCTATCTACAAATGGCAGAAATTCGCCATCACGCCACTGCTGCCATGTGATAGGCATTTGGGTGAATTCAATATAATTACCATTGCGCGGGTCATACCACCCAGGGGGATCATTGGCATTGAAACCATGTTCATTCCAATCGTTCATATCCTCCCATAGATATTCCAGGGCCATCAGCTGCAGGGTCAGATTGCATTGCCAATGCTTAGCGCCGTCAGGGTCAATCCCCGCACAGGCGTTGACAATGTTTGTCCATGGCGTAAACTGTGCCAGACCATAGCCGCCGCCCCGGGCACCCATGGGATAGCCGGCAGGGTCTTGTCTGGTATAATCCCAGGTCAGAGGGTAAACCGGGCGATACCACATAACTTCCGGGTCGTCCGGGTCTTGCCATCGCTCCATCTTGATTTTCCACTTGCGAACAGCAATGCCGCTTCCATTAGCTGCTGACAATGATACAGTTTGTTGAGTATATGGATCATATGCCGAATCTGTCCACTGCGCAATGTTCCCAGATGAATCATACCATTGCAGGGAAGAATACCAACGATAGGTTTCATTATAACCAATGCCGGGCCTGGTTGCGTCATAACCCACCCAGCCCTGTGGATATGTGCCGGGGTACGGATGCCACCCACCTTCCCACAGTCCACCTGACATGGTGCTTTCCTGAATGCTGGATGTCAACAAGCCTACCATGGCATATTTGTTATAGCCCTTCCAGCTGAGCCAGCAATATAGTCCATATAGGTTCTGAAGCATTCGGTTATCAGGATCATTATCAGGGGCAGGGTTGCCGGCAAGGTCCGATTCAAACCATGGATCAGTCCAGGTGGGGTTTAGTTCGGTGTTATACTCTTTCCACCTGTTCCAGTTTAGTGAGAACCAGTGTGCCGCCACTCGTTCCTTCATCATCTGCCGGCCCAGTTCAAATCGATCATTGTCAATGATGTCATAGCCAGTGCCGCCGGGCTCACTCAAGATAGAACCCTCCCAACATATACTGCAGGATTTCATCCCGCTCAGTATCGGTGCAATTAGCGCTGAATGTGGTGCCGTCCATTTGGACATAACCAGAATAATCCTGCAGACTGGTAACATTGCGTTTAAGCGCAGCGCCGAACAATTCCGGGTTTGGTTCAGTGATCCTGTAGCGCGTTACTACAATTTCCATGTGTATGAGGTCGCTGGTGAATGCAGCTGCTGTGGTTGTGGTAGAAACTGCAGATGGCCGGTTAGATATAATCTTCTGAAGGTCTGTGGTAGTGTCGCGCACAGCCTGGCCCATGATCCGGGTATCTGTGCCCATGGATTGAATACCCTTGACCGCGCCGGCGGGGAGATCGTTCAGCATTCTGGTGCCCAAGGACACCCAGTTGGATATTTGGCCCATCTTGTCAAATGTGATCTGTGTCAGGGGAATGTCCAGCGCTAAATCAACATCCCGCCGCATGATCAGGTATTGGAACCCTCCAGGGGTGCCCTGGACCACAAACACGGCCCTGCCGCTGATGAGATCAACATAATAATCATAGGTGATGGCCCTGGTATCCAGGATCAACTCTGCCATCATGTTGCTGTCCAGGTCAAACACACCCCAGGGAGTGCGCAAACTGTATGTTGCATATGGTTCATATAGCGGATACAATTTAGGGTCCAGCGACATTCCCACAGGTAGTGTATTCAGGGGGATAGATTGCACAGGGCCGATGTGCTGCGAGGTGGAAGAAAGCCGCCGGCCCTGTGCCCTGGTAGACCATCCGCCCAGGGTGATGTATTCCAGGGCATTGCTGGATGTGATCTGAAATGGAAACCATTTGGCAGAAACGATATATTGCAGGGGATTGATAGCGGTTTTATTCATTTCTGCCCAGCTGTTCAGCACCCCAAGAAAATCAAGCTGCTGCACCCAATCCAAGCCGATATTGGACCATTCTTGATCTGTCATACGGGTGGCCCGCATGGTGAAAATCAACCTGGCCATTTCGGCAGCCGTGATTATATAATAGGTGGCTGAACCAACAGTTGTTGCGTCTGTGGTTGGTTCTCCATCTGAATTGGAGGGTGTGGTGATGCATCCAAGAACAAATGAACCCTGAGAAAACTGATATGCCAATGGGCTGCTGTTGAAACCAATGATATACTGCTTAGAATCCAAAATTGCAGGATATTTGTTATCGGGAATTCGGGGATCATATGCTGGCACCTGGTTATATGTCTGTGCGCGGTCAATCATGCCACCTGATGCATATATTTCATCACGCCAGCTGGCCAGGGCATCCACAGTGCAGACAGCAGTCCAGGTGCCGTCACCATTAAACACCCAATCAGAGATATAGTAGAATCTCCTGAATACTGGGATGTGAACATAATTGTATTGATAAGGTTCAGCAGCTACATACTGAAGCCGAATGTGCGGGTACAGAATACTTGAATTGTTGTCATTGATGGTGATCGGCAGCTGCACACCCTCGGTGGTGACAAGCGGACGTTTGGTAGAATTGGTGCGCTTTGAGTATGAATAGAATTTTGCGTTCAGCTGTGGCATATTATCCTCCTATTAAAGCAACCAGGTTGCAACCAAACTTGATTAGTTGCAACCTGGTTGCAAGTTATGGAATCAGTCCAGAGCCAGGACAACAGCCTTCTCGGTGTTATCGTTCCAACCGCGCATGGTCATATGGTACCAAATGGTAGTGTAACATCCACGGGCGTTGAAGGGGGCGGGGTCGCTGGACTCATGCACCTGAGTCACGCCGGCAGCCTCGTAGTCCATCAGGATGCCCAGGATAGGCGCGTTATAGGCATTGCCTTTCTCATACACGCCGGCAGCGGTGATCTGGCTGGGGGTCACATTGACGGTGCCGGGCGTTTCGATGCTCTGCCAGAAACTAACCTCTTCCCGCTGACCCAGGTTCAGATAGGAAGGATTGAACACAGCAGACAGCACACGGGCGTCAATCTGAGCCAGAACCGGGGAATAGATGAACAGCCGCTGCATAGCCTTGGGAGTGTGCCGGTAGATGTCATGACCGGTGACATTGGACTGATACAGCAGGGACCGCTCAGTGAACCGATCTGACAGCGTTTTCAGTTCCGCGAACACCCACTTGGTGAACCCATCCATATGATCAGACAGAATGTCATCGGTATTTTCCAGGCCAGCAAACTGGGCATACTCGGTGAGCAGGTGCCGAACCCTGCCCAGGTTGGCAGTGCTGCCAATCAGGTTGCACAGGGTCATTCTCGCGAAAGTTTCCCTGTACTGCTCCAGCTTGTTGCTGACCTCGGTGGTGATGCCGGTGATAAACCGCATAAACTCGTCCACGCCACTGAAGGCCTCGTTCAGCTGGTCGCGGAAAATGGTGTAGTGGGTCTGATACGTATCTGCGCTGTAGAAGTTCGTCTGCAGGATGTCGGGCTTAGCCACCAGCTGCTGATCCACAGACTGGCCATCAACGAGATCATAATGATCATCGTTCTCAACGCCGGTGCCGCCATAATTAATCTTGCGGACATGGTTGCCCCACTGGACAGCATCACGCTGAATCCCCAGATACTTGGCGTTGTAGGGTCTGATAGAAAAGATCGTTTTGCTGATCATGGTGCTGATGGCATTGACCACAGGATCAACGCCGGTCAGAAGAGCAGTCTGCGCCTGGCTGACAAATTCGGCACTGCTGGTAGCAGCCAGGGAAGTCTTGCCGGTGGCCTGCTGTACAATGGAATTCATCAGGGTAGCAGCCTGGGCAAAACCCACGCCGGTATTAACATTAGTGACAGCCATTGTTAAGCCTCCTTTTTGGTGGTCTTATCGTTCAGGTGCGGATTGATGATGGCAGCCAAAATCTGATCAGTAGTGGGCGCTGCGGGGCCACCTTCAATCTGGTTGACGTTCTGGGCCTGAATCGCCTTGGTCAAGTTGTCGAATTTCATGCCCAGGGCTGCCAGCAGCTTTTCAGATTCGGTCTGGGGTGCGGGAGCAGGAGCGGGAGCAGGAGCAGGAGCGGGAGCAGGAGCAGGTGCGGGTGCCGGTGCGGGTGCCGGTGCGGGATCCTGAGCAGCTGCCGGTGTGGGGGTGGGTGCGGGTGCAGGATCGGGAGCAGCTGCGGGGGTATCCATGGCAGCAATCTCGTCCTTAGTATAGCCGGCGCGGATCAGTTCCAGAATTTCAGCAGATTTCATTGATGTCATCCTCCAAATTTTCGATACATTCGCTGATCATGTCCAGGTCCTTGGTGATTGCTCTGAGCAAGCTGCGCACGCTGTCAATCTCGTGGAACATTGCTTTTCTCAGCGCGTTTGGTTCGGTCGCGGTCGATCCCTGGCCTTCATCAGAATCATCTGCCTTTCCTTCATTAGTATAGTCAACGTCTTTGATCAGTCCGTAATCCGTATATCTTTTGACTGTGGAAATCTGCACCCCGCCGGTGGTGGATTCATAGGTTTTGCCATCGCCGATGTAGATGGCCACATGGACAGCATTGCCATAGCTGTCATGATAACCGCGCTTGACTTCGCCATTATCATGCTTGACCACAAACACCAGGGCGCCCAGGGGGATCCCGCTGCCATTGGCATTGACAATGGGGGTCTTGTCATAGACAAGTTCCCGCCACATATGGTTGCTGCCCCGGTAGTTCGGAATGTGAAGCCCGGCCAGCTGCAGCACATTTTCAACCAGGGCCTGGCAATCCAGTTTGCTGTAAGGGGTGCCGATCAGGTCAGAATCCAGGGCAGCTTTGACAATATCCTTGCCGGTGATCATGTGACATCCTCCCCCAGTTTGTCGAGTATCCGGGCCAGCAGAGTGCTGTTGTTGTTCAGCGCGTCAGTTGTTGCTTTGCTCTGCTGCTCCAGGGATTCCCTGAGTTTGGTCATTTCCTCGTCATGGGCCTTGACTTCACGCTGCCACATGGCAAACATGGCCACAACACACGCGATGGGAAAACCCAGGCTTTGAACAATCTGCACAATACTACTTCCGTCCACAGTGATCACCCCTTTCATATTCAGGAAGGTGATTGCCGATTTCCTGCCCCGCACATGGGCCTGCGCCACCTTCCGGGTGTGTGCTCGCGCAATCGGCAATCACTAATCAAAGTATAACACGATTAAACAATTTGTCAAATATTATTAAAACCCACAATATTTCAAGAAAAGTGCCTTGATCAAATGGGACTCATAGATCACCCTGCCGCACATGGCAGCCAGGATCACATTTTTGTGAGTGCTGAAGAATCGCTTCATGTCTGCACCATCTCCACTGAACCTGGCCAGGGTGCCGCTGTAATGGCTGCTGATATAATAGGAAGAAACACTCTTATGTTTGTAAATGACAACCTCGCCCACAGCTGCAATGGGCTGGTATTCTCGCAGGTTCACACTATAAACATCTGGATCATCGGCACCTTCAAACGCATTGTTGATAGCCATTTCAGCAAATGATGTGCCGGCAGTCAGCTTATATAATGCGGTGGTGCTTTTCTGGCTGCTGATTGGTGAGTCTGTAAGCAGCCAGATGCCTATTCCTCGTTGCGGGTTGACATATTCGGTTTTGCCCTGGGCAATCATCCGCTCAACCAGCGAGACAGCGCCCACACCAATCAGCAGAGGGTTTGCAAACTCATTGGCATTGGCCAGGGCCAACACCTGCAGCGGGCGCTCTGATCTGGGTGGCAATTCTCTGTTTCTGTTCACTGTCTCGTAAACATTGAAAAAGGCTGCCGATTCGTTTTTGATTGGGCGCTCATGTTTCTCAGGAATGAATTCATCATAAACGATCAACTGCACATCACTCATATCAAAGCCTCTGAGATTGCTAGTTGTGCTGAGCGCGATGGCATAGCCCAGGAGATCACTATACTGCGGTGTGCCATCTTCAGCATATGTGGTGCGCCTGAATGCGTATATGTTTTTCCCTGCCGGCACAGGCTCCACAGAATAATCCAACGCCAGGTCGCGCACAATAGACTTGAATGGGTTTGTGTCAGGTCGCGCAATGGTATCAAGCTGGGATTGCGTCCTTCTCATTAGGCAAAACTTGATCCCAGATTCAAGCACATATTTCAACGCTCCATAGGTTTTCCCGGTGCCCCGGCCACCAATGACAAAACTGAATGGCATTCCCCGGGCTATAATCTCAGGTACATTGCAATAACCATTCTCCAGATACAGCATTTATTAGTCCTCCAATCAAAAGCACCCTGGCGCATCCTCTCGCCAGGGTGTTTGTAGTTCTATCAATCAATCCATGGGAGCCTTGAAGCAAAGGTATCTCCGATTGCTCTTGCTGGTGCCCTGGCCAACCTCAAGTTCGGGGCATTCGTCAGTCTCCATGCAGTCCAGGTAGCGCTCAAATCCCTGAATGAAGCTGGGGGAAGATGTGCCGATGATCTCATTGTCGGTGGTGATCAGCTTCAAGAGCTTACCAACCTCGCCGGTCTGCTGGTTCGTCTCTTCGGTCAGAATGTAAGCCTTGATCTGCAGCCGCTGGCCGATGAATTCAGTCAGGCTATGGCCGTCCTTAGATTCGATCAGGTTGTAACGCAACTTTTTGTTTCCGTCAATTCCCCACTCTTTGCAAATGTTCATGATCATGTTCCTTTCTTTTTCAGTTCAGTGTATGTTGAGTCTGCCGAGATTGGGCGGCGGGAGGATGGGGCCGCCGCCCGGGGGATTTCAGGTCCCCTGTCAAGGACTCGGCATACTTGACAGCCTGATTATAAATCAGGATGATCCCTCTTGTCAAGAAGTTCTTGGCAAGTCTGGCACAGAAGCGCATAATCCGCTTTGATGTTCATCCGATATTCAACATCAATCAGGGCAACATATCGGGTGATGTGCAGCTGGTGGCCGTCTATCTCCCTGACATAATCAGCATCATCATTGTAAAACGCAGTTAATTTGCCAGAATTGGAGAACACATAGTTATCTGAAAACTGTTCTATGCCGCCAGCTAACTTTAATTCATGGCTGCCTGCAGTCTTGGGCACACCTGCAACAGTAATCACCAATTTGTCCCCTTTCAATGTGCAGTATCGTTTAGCGCCCAGGGTTTTGAATAGATCACTTTTCCCTTCATATTCAAACACCCCCATGTAATGTGGTTCGCCGTCACGGTCCAGCGCCCAGGCCCCGGAGGATTTAGCATCTTTAATTCTTTCCGCATTGTATTTGCTGAAATCGGGATCCCCCTGGCATTTGACTGAATCAGTGTCAGCATAGATGAAATTCAATTGATCATCAGCTGTGGCAATCTTAATTCCCTGGTAGAGTCGAAATCTTGCCCAGGATGTCACCCACACTGCCCAGGCGTAACATAGGAATGCTTTATCAATGGCCTTGTTATATTCCTCCTCCCGGTCAACGTCCTTAATGATCCAATTGCCCTGGTCAAAAACTATTGGCGATGATATGACGTGCTGGCACATCATGCCATAGCAACTATTAATCTCTTGTTTGCTGTGCAAGTATCGTAGTTCCTGGCCAGCAAGGCCCTTTAGCGCTGTCTTATCCTTATACAATCCAATCACAACATCAATCAAAGGCTGCGGGAGGAACCCATAGCGGGCAGACATTGCCCAAAAGATGATCTGCTCATCCCAGGTGTATTGGTCATCAATGATTTCAAAATCAATGTCGGTGATTGCAATCTCACAATAGGCAGCTTCCAGGATTCTGCCATTATCGTCAGTAATGGCATTCCCGAATTTGTCCCGGTTCCATCGTGGTGGAATGAATCCCCGCTGTCGGCATTTGTCCAGGCTGATATATGGATCGCCGGTCAACGGGTCTTTCAGTCGAATGTTCTTGAAACCGATCTTCATCAGCACTGCCCTGCCATGCTCCACACATTCGGAGATGGCCAGCATGGTTGGCTCTTCTTCCCGGAATGCTGTCATGGGAAATTTGCAATGACACATCACATCTGGATAGCTTGATGATCTGTCATAACTCAGAACGTCCGCTTTCAGAACATCCATGGCATAGCGGTTTGCGTGAGTATCCCCGCCCCGGAATGCTTGCCGCAGCCTATCATACACATACAATGGTGACTGCATGGCGCGGATCGCGCCGGAGGACCAGAACCGCATTGCTGAGCGCACACGCCGCCGAATGTAACCGGTTGCTGTGTAGGGGATGGTGTAAAGGGTATCGCCATATGATTCCAGCATTACTGTGACACACTCAACCACACATATCACATCATGCACACAATAGGCAAGTTCGGTGTCGGTCAGCTGCGTCCATGGGTAGCGGATCACGGAATAATCCAAATCGCCAACCAGCTTTTGATGATCTACCTTCAATTCAGTGCCCCAGACTTCAAGGGGATAACCACTCAGGCGGGCGCTGCAGCGCATTTCGATTCGATCAAGTTTACAATACAGCGGTTCTCGCTTATCGGTGGCAAACACATCTTCAGGGTGAAATGTCCAGCATCCGGCAATGAATTGAAATTCAAATGAAAGGTTGTGAACCCAACAAAGCAGCCGGCAATCCCGTCCTTTGCAGTGATCATTGATCATGTAGACCAGGGCAACAAATTCACCCCAGGTTCTGCCGATAATGGTGATCTTATCCCCAATCTGCCATTGCCATATGTACATCCAAGATTCAAAATCTTGTGATCCGAAACCAACCCTGCGCTTGCTCGTTTCAATGTCAAATGACGTGACAATGTTCAGATAGCGGATTTTCTCGCCGGTCTGGTGATCCTTTGGGTATTTGTGCCCTTTGGCAACCCGGGCAATGGGTACAGTATCCAGCAAGGCATCAATATCCACATCTTGCACAGCTACAACGGGTGTATCTTGCAAGGTCCATCATCCTCTCATTTGCCCCTTTTACCATGTGCGCGTGACCAGGATACACGCACAGTACCCCGCGCCGTGAATCTGTCCTTCAGCGCTGCCAAATCTTCCATTTCATCAAACCCTTGATTTGCCATAAGTTGTGAAGCCATGGTTAACAATGATGTTTTGCTCTTTGATGTCATGACAATTCTTGTGGCATCTTCCAGCAGTTCATTGGTGTCAACCAATTTTTTGCCCAGGGTGCGCTCCACCATGCCCATCAACCTGTGAATCTTCTCCATTTGTGCAGGTGTCGGGTCTTTCGTCAGGGCCTCTGCCAGGGCAGTATCACCAGCAGCTTCAGCTTGTTTACGCAGCGCATTTGCGGTTGATTTCCTGGACTCCCTGATAGATCGCATGGTGTTCTGATAACCGCCGGCAATGGCTCTGGATGTCGCGCCCAACAGTTTAGCCATCTGTTCAGTGGTCAAGTTCTTAACAGTGGGCAGGGCCTGTTCCATGTTGCCGAAGGTCTTAAACAGTCGGTTGTACGTCTCGCCGGCAGCTGCCATGCGCTCAACCCTTTTGCGGATGATGGAGCGCTGCCGGCTATATTCCGCCTGGATCGCTGCATCTGATCCGAGCGCTGCGCGGACACGCTCAACAGATGCGAAGTCAGTTAGAAAAGTCCCCTCTGGTAACCGAGCGCCTGTGTTACGTCTTGCCATGTTAACCTCCTAACTTGTCATGCATACGCAGGTAATCAAGAACAATGCCTGGATTGGTGTTGATCCACTGCTCATAGAATCGCAGCGCTGCGCGGATGGTATCGGATTTGCTCCATCCGAGGGTGGATGTCATGCGGTCGATGAATCCGAGCAGTTCCCAGTCAAGGCGCAGAGTGATGATCTGGGTGCCGGTGGTCTGGGCCTGAGTGGTGGTGTGCTGGTTACAATTCTCCATTTGTGTTGATCCTCCTTCAATAATAGGATGCGGGGCACCCAGGAAGATGCCCCGCTGATCCTGATCAGACATGAGAGACAAGCGCCTTGATTTCAATGCAGCGGTAAATGCTGTTGTACTGGATGCGCTGCACAGTGTTGGACTGTCCCACCCAGGAGGACAACCGGCGCACAGTGTCAGCATTGATGTAATCGTTTTCAGGAATGTAGAGCGAGTCCCAGGGGCCCTGCTGTTCAGAACCAGTGTGGACATAGACCACAAACGGGGCAGGAGTGATGCGGATGATTTCTGCAAGTGTCATGGTGAAGCCTCCTTTAATCATATTGATCAGAAGTAATGTTCTTGATGAGTTTGTTCCTAATAATGTCATCCAACCTTTCAGCATCCTTCAACATTTCCGAAAACTGTTCCCTTTCTTCCGAATTAGTCGAAACATCTCGCCACTGCATGACATTCGCTTTCAAGCTGACAAATGCCGTCCTTAGAACCTCCAGATCTGCATCAGTCAACCAAATTCCCTGGAGATAATGCAACATCTCCGCTCACCTCCTTATTATCAATAGCACGGGCAACAACAAGAGCAGCAGAAGTATCATAACGATGTCGAGGAACACGCACAACCACAGTTTCAACATATTTAACAACACAATATTCATGGTATGGAGTCCGTACCACATCACCAACCTTCCGCAAACATCCGGCAACAAAATCAGGAATAGCAGCAGCACCATTGACAGGAACAAACCGAAACATTGATTGACCCTCCTTTATGATCATGGGATACCATAGACATTATAGGACATATTACAATGTAATACAATAGGCAGATATGGACATGACCATTACAAAACGGACATTGCACATCCCCCTGCCCCACCCCCAGCACCTGCCCTTGCCCCTGCCCTGGCACCTGTGCAGGTGCTTTTCCTTGCCCTTTCGGTGCTGTGCGTCAATTTGTGCTCATTCTGGACTTGACCATTTGAAGGATCAGAGTTTAGTCAGACTATACTGGGGGTTTAGTCCTACTGTATAGGTAGCACGAGTTAT
>Ga0310691_10005018_pt1 | contig 14663 bp, 10 predicted proteins | sample 176DNAGHGlowgp2_FD_203887 | JGI IMG/M metagenome (GOLD analysis project Ga0310691, IMG submission 203887) | Sheep rumen microbial communities from Palmerston North, Manawatu-Wanganui, New Zealand - 1766 DNA GHGlow gp2 (v2) (version 2) | ecosystem: Host-associated > Mammals > Digestive system >... | reverse complement strand
GCTATGTGGTCGGCGTGAAGGGAGACACCTATAAGACTACCCATAAGTTGGATGCACTCATCACCAATCGCTGGGTGGGATTCCCTATTTTTTTCTTTATCCTCTATCTGATGTTTGAGGCCACCTTTATCCTCGGACAATACCCGATGGATTGGATAGAAATGGGCGTTGACGAATTAGGCAGTTTCATCGGAGAGTCGATGGCTGAAGGTCCGTTGAAAGCGATGCTTATTGATGGTGTCATCGGTGGTGTGGGCTCTGTTATTGTTTTCCTGCCTCAGATCCTGATACTCTACACCTTCATATCCTTTATGGAGGATTCGGGCTATATGGCTCGTGCCGCCTTTATCATGGACAAGCTGATGCATGGTATGGGCCTGCATGGTAAGTCGTTTATCCCGTTGATTATGGGCTTTGGCTGTAATGTGCCGGCAGTGATGGCAACACGTACTATCGAGAGCCGTCGTTCGCGCCTGATTACCATGCTGGTGCTGCCAATGATGTCGTGCTCTGCGCGCCTACCTATTTACATTATGATAACGGGTGCTTTCTTTACGGCCCGCTATCAGAGTCTGGTAATGATATCGCTCTATGTCGTTGGAATCGCACTTTCTGTTATTATTGCCCGTGTGTTAAGCAAATGGGTCATCAAGGGCGAGGATACGCCTTTCGTGATGGAGCTGCCCCCTTATCGCTTCCCCACTGCGAAGGCCATCTTCCGCCATACGTGGGAGAAGGGTAAGCAATATCTGAAGAAAATGGGTGGCATCATCCTTGTAGCCAGTATCATGGTGTGGGCTTTGGGCTATTTCGGCACCATGGGCGTTGCCCCCTCGCTGGAGGAGAGCTTTATTGGTATGCTGGGTAAGGCCATTGAACCCTTGTTTGCTCTGCAAGGCTTCGACTGGCGAATGGATGTCAGTCTGATAGCAGGTGTCGGTGCTAAGGAGATTGTGGCCAGCACTATCGGTGTACTCTATGGTGATAGCGCCTTCAACTTCTCGCCACTCACAGCCTACAGTTTCTTACTCTTTGTGCTCATCTACTTCCCGTGTATTGCCACGATAGTAGCTATCAAGAACGAAAGTGGTTCCTGGCGTTGGGCACTGTTTGCAGCCATCTATACCACCGTGTTGGCATGGGTAGTATCTGCTGTTGTCTACCAGATTGGTTCCTGCTTCTAAGGCGGTTATTCGTGGTGATAGGGCTCACCTTTAATAATAGTACATGCGCGATAGATCTGTTCGGTGAAGGTGAGGCGTATCATCTGGTGGGAGAAAGTCATCTTGGAGAGACTGAGCTGTTCGTTCGCACGACTATAGATGGCGTGGGAGAATCCGTAGGGACCTCCAATGATGAAGATAAGACGTCGGGCGGTCTGTTGCTTCTGTTCTAACCAGCGGGCAAATTCAATGCTGCGAAACTCCTTGCCGTGTTCATCGAGCAAGACAACAGTGTCTGAGGGTTGCAGCTGTTTGAGGATGAGCTCACCCTCTGCCTGTTTCTGTTGGTCTTCAGTCAGGTTCTTGGTATTCTTCAGTTCAGGAATGGTGACAACTTCAAAAGGCATATAATGACCGATGCGCTCCACATAGTCGTTGATGCCAGCTATGAAGTGCTTATTGACCGTTTTACCTACCTGAATGAGTAGCGTTTTCATAATGCTTAATGCATAATTAGCGTGTTGAATGGAAGCCTTCGAGGTTCTCGTAGCGACGCACCATCATACGGCGATAGATGTTGCGCAACCAGTAAGGCTCGGTGAGTGTGACGGCTATGCCTGTGATGAAGAGAATCCGGTAGGCTACATCGGCAGAGAAGACGAGTTGCAACAGTCTGATAATAATAATAGGTGCAAACATCGTCGTCATGGAGACGATAATCTGCCACTTATTCTCCATCTGGTTCTTGCCCGTCAGCTTCTCATTGAGCGGCAGCGTCTGTTTGTTATAGATAGCCATTTGGAAGAGTAGGAGGTAGATGGGACCTGTCACCGTGAACAGATAGGCGAGTACCATAATCAGTGAGAACTTACCCATGAAGACGGGGATGAGGGTGATGAGGAAGGGCAGCAGTAGTACACTACAATAGTAGTAGTACTTGGCGCGAAGCAGTGTGAGGATGTTCTCCTCGTGCACCATCAGCAGGTCAATATAGTTGCCCTCGGGACACATCACCTTGGTGAGGTTGACGGAGCCGAAAAAGAGGAAGCAGTAGAGACAGAAGAAGTTGCGCTCAAAAGAAGTGCGATAGATATCGAGGAAAGCAATGGCCAGCGAGAAGAAGGTGATGAAGCAGACACCCTGGATGAAACGGCTACGGATGGCTTTGTTGCGCATGGTGCTCTTGATTTCCAACTTCAAGTATTCGCCAATCTGTCCGAAGCGGTTCAGTGCCTTGAATTCTGACACATGCTTCAGCTTGCTCTTCTCTCTCTTGCTGATTTCATCGTAGATGAGACGCATCTGCATGCGACGGTTGATGGCAAAGAGAATGGCGAAGAGAACGGCGAAAATACCGAATGTCCACCATGAGAATGCATAGTCTGCAAAGTTGTCGCCCAGGAAATCGAAAACAGCATCCAACTGACTGTCTGACAGCACAAGGAAGGGAACAATCAGTGAACCATAGAAGGCTGTAGGCAACAGCCACCAGAGCATGTGCTGATTGACGAGGGTGCGTACTAACAGGTACCACTGGCTGTTGACCAACACCATGAGGTGCAACAGACAGAGCATGCCGATAGCTACCCATCCGCTGATACCGCCACACCAGACAATGAAGGTGTAGGGGAGGAACAGCGTCATCCATACGAAGTTGCCGCTGTCCAGCAGTTGTTGGATAAGGAAGCACTCGATGGCGCTGTATTTGCTGATGGGCGTCAGAAGGTATGGTTTCACCAGCATCATAGGTGTCTGCTGGGTGGCAAAACGCATACCGAAGTCCAGAAGGAGTATGAAAGGTATGATGAAGAATACCATCTCTGGCGTACTCTCCTTAGCCGCCAGCCATCCGAAAAAGGTGCCAAGCGCTATAAACTCAATGGAAAGAATAGCCACCATGATGTATCCAAAGAGCTTGCCGTACTGGTTAGCCTCGAACATGACATTGCGTTTGTTGCTCAACTTCACGTTCTTGCGCAAGAGGAAGAATAGTCTGATTTTGTTCATCTAAGGTCGATTACTTCAGCGTTAGGAAAATCTTTTGAGTTGAAACGGAACATTCCATCAGACAACTTGCTCTGTTTGAAACCCGAAATAGTTATTGTTGTCCAGCCCTTCTGCTGGCGCATGCGTATCTGCGATGGAATGTAGCTTTTGGGGTTGATGGTGATGTACATCTCCTGGATGCTACGCTTGTCGGTAGCTGTCAGGTGTACGATGAAACTGCCGTTTTTCTTCTCCATCGTATATTTGTAACCCTTCTGGTACATATAGATGAAGTTGTAAGGGTTGATGGCTGCCAGCTCAGCCTCCGTAGGATTGGCCACATTGACCTCGTCGTTCTTCTTGAGGTAGGTCCATTGCGTTTTACCGTCAAACCAGATGGTAGCCTGCGGCGTTGTTGCCTGGAACTTCTTTCCCTTGACGGCGATGGTTCCACTGGTGTTAAACTGTTCACCCTTGATGGTGAACGATGCCTTTGCTCCTGACTTGGCGGCGACGATAGCTGCTGTCTTGTCGAGCACCTGTTTGGCGCTTTGCCCGTAAGCAAAGCTAAACGGTAAATGATAAATGATAAATGATAGCGCTATCACCATCATCCATCTGAATTTAGTTATCCTTTCCATTGTGCTAACAGATTTTCGAGACTGTTCTCATCCATAATTAATACTTCACGCGGCTTGCTGCCGTGAGCAGCGCCTACGATGCCTGCCTTCTCCAACTGGTCCATCAGACGCCCGGCACGGTTGTAGCCAATGGCGAATTTTCGCTGGATAAGACTCGTTGAACCACTCTGCTCACGAACGATAAGGCGGGCGGCATCCTCGAACATGGGGTCGAGGTGCTGCATGTCTACATCCCTGCTCTCGCCAGCTTCCCCGTCGTCGGTGTCAGGCTCTGGCAGTTCGAAGGCAGAGAGATATCCTTGCTGGTCGGAGATGAACTTGTTAATCTTCTCTACCTCTGGCGTGTCGACAAAGGCACACTGTACACGGACCGGTTCGCCACCATTGAGATAGAGCATATCACCACGACCCACCAACTGCTGGGCACCTGGGCGGTCGAGAATGGTACGTGAGTCAATCATGGCACCTACACGGAAGGCTATACGACTTGGGAAGTTGGCCTTGATGGTACCTGTGATGATATTAGTGGTAGGACGCTGTGTGGCAATAATCATGTGGATACCTACGGCACGAGCCAGCTGGGCGATACGTGCGATAGGCAACTCAACCTCCTTACCTGCGGTCATTATCAGGTCGCCGAACTCATCGATGACAACGACGATGTAAGGCATAAAGCGATGTCCGTGCTCCGGATTGAGCTGGCGCTCGATGAACTTCTTGTTATATTCCTTGATATTACGGGCCTGTGCTATCTTCAGGAGGTCGTAACGGGTATCCATCTCCTTACACAGCGAGTTGAGGGTGCGCACCACCTTGGTGACATCGGTAATGATGGGATCAGCCTCGTCATCGGGTATCTTGGCAAGGAAATGGTTCTCAATATTGGCATAAACGCTGAACTCCACCTTCTTGGGGTCTACCAGTACAATCTTCAGTTCTGCGGGGTGCTTCTTGTAAAGCAGCGAGGTGATGATGGCGTTCAGACCGACAGACTTACCCTGACCAGTAGCACCAGCCACCAACAGGTGGGGAGCCTTGGCAAGGTCGAACATGAAGACCTCGTTGGTGATGGTTTTACCGATGGCGCAAGGCAGTTCCATCGTAGACTCCTGGAACTTCTTCGAGTCGAGGATAGAACGCATAGATACCGTTGCGGGCTTGGCATTAGGAACCTCGATACCGATGGTGCCCTTGCCGGGGATAGGAGCAATGATACGGATGCCGAGGGCAGAGAGTGACAGTGCAATGTCGTCCTCCAGGTTGCGGATACGCGAAATGCGTACACCTGGAGCAGGCGTAATCTCGTACAGTGTGATAGTAGGACCTACGGTAGCCTTGATGCTGCTAATCTCCACGCCGAAGTTGCGCAGCACGTCAACAATGCGGTTCTTGTTGGCATTCTGCTCGTTCATGTCGATGAACGGCTTGCCGTCGCTCTCGTATTGCTGCAGCAGGTCGAGGGTGGGATAGCGGTAGTTCTCCAAGTCGCGCTTGGGGTCGTAAGGTGTCGAGATGTCGCCATAGTTGCCTGCTACACTCTTGCCGTTTGCTGTTTCCTCCTCTTCAGTCTCCTCAATGATAAAATCGGTGTCGTCATTTTCATTGTCTGTCTTGACAGCGGTGTCGTCAGTGATAGCTTCCTCTTGGAAAGTGCTCTTCTCTTCCTCCTGCTTGTGCGGTTGGTTAAGGTCGAAAATCACCTCTTCTGTCTCAGGATTGTCATAGACACGCTCGTCGTCTGTTGCTTCTTGCGTGGCATTGTTGTCGCTGTCGCCACCACCCACATTGATGGTCATAGGAATCTTCTTCAGGTAGTGCAGCGGGTTGAAGAACTTACGTATAATAATAACCGTCTCCATGCTGAGGTACACCAGGAAGGCCACGGCAGACAGTCCGAGAATGGCCGTCAGACCTGGAACACCTAGCAAACCTTCTATCTGCTGGCAGATGGCCAGACCATGGTCGCCACCAGGGTTGAAACAGGCGTCGTTAAAGAACGGTGCCAAGAACTTAGCCATCGTCACTGATGACCATATCATAACTATAGCCAGTGACATAAACCATTTGAGCAGGCGAACTTGATAAGCTCGCATCATGGTAACTGCCACCATCATCATGAAGATGGGAATGAAGAAGGCTGCGAGGCCAAAGCAGCGCTTGATGAAGAAGTGAGCGGCATAGGCACCCAGCGAACCGCAGGAATTCTGAAATTCGCGAGCCTCGTTCATGATTTCGCCGTCGCGCGGTGCCAATATGAGGCTCTGGTCTGCTGCACCTGTGGTGAAATAGGAGATAAAGGCCCATATCAGATAGCCTGCCACAATGAGCAGACAGAAGCCTACCACAAAGTTGATGCGCTCGTTGAAAAATATCTTGTCAATACCTAAGGCTTCACGCAACGTTGTTGCTGTTTTCTCGGAAGTCTTGCTTGTTTTCTTTTTCGCCATACCTTATTTAATGATTACAAAATGCAAAATTACAAAGAAAATCTTATATTTCATCATAAAGTGGCGGTTTTTTTTTATTTTATTTCACTAACTTTGTCTTCATCGAAAATACTTCCCGCTCGGAAAATTCCAAATTAATTTGTATTTTCGCTCACTAATTCGTATCTTTGCACCCCAAATGAAGAAAACATTATATAGCAAATACGACAAATCAAAGATTGGAGCCTTGCCGAGAGTGCTCTTCGCGGGGCGCATTGTGGTGGTTCTTACTGAATATGAAGCAGAAAAGGCTGTCCGTTATCTGCTGTCTCAGCCTGTTTTGGGCTTGGACACAGAGACTCGTCCGTCGTTTAAAAAGGGACAGATGCATCATGTGTCTCTTCTGCAAGTGTCCAGCTATGATGTGTGTTTTCTTTTCCGTCTGAACCATTTGGGCATGTCGCCATCTGTCAAACGTCTATTGGAGGATACACGGGTACCCAAAATCGGTCTGTCGTTGCGTGACGACTTGAACTCGTTGCACCGTATCGGGGATTTCAAGGCAGGATCGTTCATCGATTTGCAGAGCCGTGTTAGTGAAGTTGGCGTGGAGGATATGAGTCTGCAGAAGTTGTATGCTAACTTTTTCGGACAGCGCATCTCCAAACGGGAACAGCTGACCAACTGGGAGGCAGACGTCTTGAGTGACAAGCAGAAACTGTATGCCGCTACCGATGCCTGGTCGTGTATCATGCTTTATGAGGAGCTGTTGCGACTGGAACAGACGGGCGATTATGAACTGATAAATGTTGAAAAGGATGATGAAACAAGTACGGCTGCGTAAAGGAAAGGAGGAGAGTCTTAAACGATTCCATCCGTGGGTGTTTTCGGGAGCTATCGCTCAGGTAGACGAGGGCATTGCTGAGGGTGATGTGGTGCGTGTGTTGACCAATTCGGGCGATTTTATCGCTGTTGGCCACTATCAGGAAGGCTCTATTGCTGTGCGTGTCTTGTCGTTCTCTGACGTGCTGATTGACGATGAATTCTGGCATTCCCGTCTTTTGTCGGCTCTGCAGACACGTCAGGCCATCGGTATTGCCGACAATCCCAACAACAATACCTATCGACTGGTTCATGGCGAGGGTGATAATCTCCCAGGCCTGATTATTGATGTCTATGGTCAGACGGCAGTCATGCAAGCCCATTCCATCGGTATGCACCTGTGTCGTAAGCAGATTGCGCAGGCGCTGGTCGGTGTGATGGAATCGCGCATTTCACATATTTATTATAAGAGTGAGACAACGCTTCCTTTCATGACTGCCGATGACATGAACGGATTCCTCTATGGTAATAGTGATGATAATATCGCTACCGAGAATGGTCTGAAGTTCCGCGTAGACTGGTTGAAAGGTCAGAAGACGGGATTCTTTGTTGACCAGCGCGAAAATCGCTCGCTGCTGGAGAAATTCTCCAAAGGCAAGCGCGTACTCAATATGTTCTGCTATACGGGAGGCTTCTCGTTCTATGCTATGCGTGGTGGTGCCGAATTGGTTCATAGCGTGGACTCGTCCGCTAAGGCCATCGAACTGACCAAGCAGAACGTTGAACTGAATTTTCCTGGTGATGCCCGTCATGAGGCCTTCTGCGAAGATGCCTTTAAGTTTCTAGAGGGTATTGGAATGCCAAAAGCCAATAGCCAAAAGCCAACGGCCAGTTATAACCTCATTGTCCTCGACCCACCCGCTTTTGCCAAACATCGCGGTGCGCTGCATAATGCCCTGAAGGGCTATACCCGACTGAACCAAAAAGCGTTCGAGAAAATAGAGAAGGGCGGCATCATCTTTACGTTCTCATGTTCGCAGGTGGTAACGAAAGACCATTTCCGCAATGCGGTGTTTACCGCTGCGGCTCTTGCCAAACGGAAGGTGCGCATCCTGCATCAGTTGCATCAGCCTGCCGATCATCCTATCAATATCTATCACCCTGAGGGCGAATATCTGAAGGGTTTGGTACTCTATGTGGAGTAAGGTTTCGCAATACATAGAAAAACATAAACTGCTTAATGCTAGTGATTTATATATTGTTGCTTTAAGTGGTGGTGCAGATAGTGTAGCGTTGTTGCTATTGCTAAAAGACGCTGGTTTTAACGTGCATGCTGCTCATTGTAATTTCCATCTGCGAGGCACTGAGTCGGATGGGGATGAGCTCTTCTGTGAACGGCTGTGCTCTGCTGAAAATATACCGTTTCACCGTGCTCATTTTGATACTCGTGAATATGCTGAACTGCATAAGGTGAGTATAGAAATGGCTGCCCGTGAGTTGCGTTACCGTTGGTTCGAACAGCTGCGCGAGGATGTGGGTGCTGCCGGTATCTGTGTGGCGCATCATCGCGACGACTCTGTGGAGACGATTATCTTGAATATGGTTCGTGGAACGGGGGTTCGTGGTCTGACGGGCATCCGGCCTCGCAATGGCTATATTCTGCGACCTCTTTTGTGTGTTTCTCGCGCTGAAATAGAGCGTTATCTGGCGGAAAGAGGGCAAGAATATGTCACGGATAGCACCAATCTCGAGGATGAGGCGACAAGGAATAAGGTGCGTCATCATGTAATTCCTGAGTTGCGACAGCTCAATGCCAAAGCGATGGAGAATATGCAGCGCATGGCGGAGCGGATGCAGGCTGTCGAGATGCTTTTGGACGATTGTAAGACTAAATATGTACGGGTGGACTCTGAACGGATAAGCATTAGGAAGTGTGATGTCCTGAATGATTATCTGCTCTACGAGTTGCTTGCCGATTACGGCTTTAATGCTTTCCAAGCGTCTCAAATCTATTCCTCTATGTCTGCTGGAAGTGTCGGAAGTGTTTTCTCCTCACCAGACTATGACCTGCTTGTTGATAGAGAATGTCTGCTGATTGAGCCGCTTCTGAAGCCGCTGAAACCGCTTGTTATTCCCGAAACGGGTACCTATGTTTTGGATGAAAAGCGCAAAATCCGTGTTGAAAGCGGTGACTTCCCTGTGTCAAAAGAACCGTTTGTGGCTACTCTTGATGCTTCGAAAGTTTGTTTTCCTCTGACGGTCCGCAGGGTGGAAGAGGGTGACTGGATGGTGCCTTTTGGTATGAAGGGACGCAAGTTGCTGAGCGACCTGATGACTGATTTGAAGATGTCAATCTTTGATAAAAGGAAACAGCTTGTAATTACTGATAATCAAGGTGTTATTGTTTGGGCTATTGGTCTTCGTGCTAGCCAATTGTCAGCTGTTTCCGTCTCTACATCAGCTACTCCAGCCTCTGTATCAGCAGTATCCGATTCTCACTTAGCAGTTCCCGTTCTTCGCCTGAGTTTATTGTAAAGTGTTCTCGTTTTAACATTTTATAGCTTGCAAGAAATTTGGTGGAATAAAAAATAATGCTTACCTTTGCAAGTCATAAGAAAAAGGTAAAGAAAATATCGATATTTATGAGTAAGAAATTTGCCGAGCACAACGGCTTGAATTTGACGCAGACGAACAATGACGTGCTGCAGATGTGGAAGGAGAAAAACGTCTTCTGGCGCTCCGTGACGGAGAGGGAAGGTTGTCCGCAATTTGTATTCTTCGAGGGTCCCCCCTCAGCTAATGGACATCCTGGCATCCATCACGTGCTGGCGCGCAGCATCAAGGATACCTTCAACCGCTACAAGACGATGAAGGGTTTCCAGGTAAAGCGTAAGGCTGGCTGGGACACCCACGGACTGCCCGTAGAGTTGGGCGTCGAGAAGGAGCTGGGCATTACCAAGGCCGATATCGACAACAAGGAGAGCGATAAGTACATCTCTACCGAGGACTATAACAAGAAGTGTCGTGAGAACGTGATGATGTACACTGCCGAGTGGCGTGAACTGACGGAGAAGATGGGTTACTTCGTTGATCTGGACAATCCCTATATCACCTACGACAACAAGTATATTGAGACGCTGTGGTGGCTGCTGAAGCAGTTCTACAAAAAAGGTCTGCTCTACAAAGGATACACCATCCAGCCGTACTCACCCGCTGCCGGTACGGGACTTTCCTCGCACGAGCTGAACCAGCCTGGTTGCTATCGTGACGTGAAGGATACCACTTGTACCGCTCAGTTCAAGATGAAGAATCCGAAACCTGAGATGGCAGAGTGGGGCACACCGTATTTCTTGGCTTGGACGACCACACCGTGGACGCTGGCTGCCAACTCAGCCCTCTGCGTAGGTCCGAAGATTGACTACGTGGCTGTACAGACCTACAATCCCTATACCGCTGAACCCATTACCATCGTGTTGGCTGAGGCTCGTCTGAATGCCTACTTGCCCGCTGAGGGTGCCATCACCGACGGCGGCGAACTGCCTAAGTACGAGCGCGGCGAGAAGTTGATTCCCTATCGCATCGTAGCCCGCTATAAGGGTACTGACCTTGTGGGTATGGAGTACGAGCAGCTGATGCCCGCCATCAAACCGATGGGCGACGCCTTCAAGGTGATTCCTGGTGACTATGTCACAACTGACGATGGTGCCGGTATCGTACATATCGCCCCGAACTTCGGTGCCGACGATGCCTTCGTAGCCAAGAAGGCTGGCATCTGTCCTATCGTGCTGATAGACAAGAAGGGTGCTGAGCGCCCCGTGGTAGACCTGCAAGGTAAGTACTTCGTCGTTGAGGATCTCGACGGGGAATTTGTGAAGAACTATGTTAATGTCGAGGAGTGGAACAAATTTGCAGGACGCTATGTGAAGAATGCCTACGACGAGACACTCACCGATAAAGACGAGACACTGGATATCTCTATCTGCATGGACCTGAAGGCTCAGAACAAGGTGTTCAAGATTGAGAAGCACGTCCACAACTATCCGCACTGCTGGCGTACCGACAAACCCGTACTCTATTATCCGTTGGATTCGTGGTTTATCAAGTCGTCAGCCTGCAAGGAGCGCATGTCTGAGTTGAACAAGACCATCAACTGGCAGCCTGAGTCAACTGGTACAGGTCGTTTCGGCAACTGGCTCGACAATCTGAACGACTGGAACCTCTCCCGTTCGCGCTTCTGGGGTACTCCACTGCCTATCTGGCGCTCGGAGGACGGCGAGGAAATCTGCATCGGCAGCGTAGAAGAGCTCTATAACGAGATGGAGAAAGCCGTCAAGGCAGGCTTCATGAAGAGCAATCTACTGAAAGACCAGGGCTTCGTACCTGGCGATATGAGTAAGGAGAACTACGACAAGATAGACCTGCACCGCCCGTATGTGGACTATATCGTGCTCTGCTCTGCTTCTGGTAAGCCCATGAAGCGTGAGAGCGACCTAATTGACGTATGGTTCGACTCTGGTTCGATGCCTTACGCGCAGATTCACTATCCGTTCGAAAATGCCGAACTCATCGACAAGGGTATTGCCTTCCCCTGCGATTTCATCAATGAGGGTGTCGACCAGACCCGTGGCTGGTTCTTTACCTTGCATGCCATTGCAACGATGATTTTCGACAGCGTAGCCTTCAAGAACGTTATCTCTTCTGGTCTTGTGCTCGATGCGAAGGGTAACAAGATGTCGAAGCACGTGGGCAACGTGGTCAATCCGTTCGATATGATTGAGAAGTATGGCTCTGACGCCGTACGATTATATATGATGACCAACTCAGAACCCTGGGACAACCTGAAGTTTGACCCAGAGGGCGTGGCAGAAATCAGCCGTAAGTTCTTTGGTACCTTATATAATACATATTCGCTCTTTGCGATGTATGCCAATGTGGATGGCTTTGACCCGCAGACACCTCAGATTCCCGTCGGCGAGCGTCCAGAGTTCGACCGTTGGATTCTCTCATGCCTGAATTCATTGGTTCAGGGCGTTGAGAAGGAGATGAACGGCTACGATCCTACACGTGCAGGCCGACTCATCGACGCCTTTGTGGATGAAGACCTCTCGAACTGGTATGTTCGTCTGAACAAGAAACGCTTCTGGGGTAAGGAGATGGACAACGACAAGTTGGCTGCCTATCAGACGCTGTACGAGTGTCTGATGACCGTTGCCAAGTTGTTGGCACCGTTCGCACCCTTCTTTGCCGACCAACTATATAAAGACCTCGGTGGCGCTCTGGATAGCGTGCATTTGGATAAGTTCCCTGAATTCAATGCTGCCCTTGTCAATAAGGACCTCGAAGAGCGCATGGACATTGCCCAGCGTATAACTACCGTTGTGCTGTCACTGCGTAAGAAGGAAGGCATTGCCGTGAAGCAGCCTCTGCAGACATTGATGATTCCTCCTATTGACCAGGCTCAGCGTGAGGCTATCGAGACGGTGAAGGACATCTTCCTGCAAGAGGTGAACGTGAAAGACGTGAAATTTGTAGAGGGTGCCGGCATCCTGGTGAAGAAGGTGAAGTGCAACTTCCGCACAATGGGTAAGAAGTTCGGTAAGGACATGAAGGCTGTGGCTGCTGCTGTTGCTGCAATGACACAGGAGCAGATAGCCGAATTGGAGGCTAACGGACGCCTGATGCTGGACAGCTACGAGATTCTGGCTGAAGATGTTGAAATCATCAGCGAGGACATCCCTGGATGGCTGGTTGGCAACGATGGCAACCTGACGGTAGCCCTTGATATCACCCTGACCGACGAACTGCGTGCCGAGGGTATGGCTCGCACGCTGGTGAACCGCATCCAGAATATCCGCAAAAAGAGCGGACTGGAGATTACGGATCATATCCATGTATGCATCGAACCCAACGAGGCGTCCACTAAGGCTGTCGAGGCCTTTGGCGACTATATTGCTCGTCAGGTATTGGCAGACAGTCTGAAGCTGGAAGCTAACGATGGACAGGAAGTGGAATTTGATGACTTTAAACTGAATATTCAAATAACTAAAATCTAATTATTATGGCAGACAAAACACGTTACTCGGATGAGGAACTCGAGGAGTTTCGCGAGATTATCAATGAAAAGCTGACTTTGGCTAAGCGCGACTATGACCAGATGATGCGTGTTCTGATGAATCAGGACTCTAACGATGTGGATGATACATCTCCTACGTATAAAGCGCTGGAAGAGGGTAGCGCTACCCAGTCTAAGGAAGAGCTTATCTCGCTGGCTGCCCGTCAGCAGAAGTTTATCCAGGGCTTGAAGGCTGCGCTGACCCGCATCGAGAATAAGACATACGGTATTGACCGCATAACTGGTAAGCTCATCCCCAAGGAGCGCTTGCGCGCAGTTCCCCACGCTACGCTTAGTGTGGAGTCGAAAATGGCCGGTAAGAAATAGCCGATGGACAGACAGCAGACAGCAAGGCGCGGCATGTTGGTCGCACTCATCGTAGTAGGTGTTCTGGTCATCGACCAGCTCATCAAGATATGGGTGAAGACCAACATGACGCTTCACGAACAGATAGAAATATTGTCGTGGTTCAAGATTGTGTTTATCGAGAACAACGGCATGGCTTACGGCATGGAGATAGGTTCGAAGCTGGTACTCAGCCTATTCCGTGTGGTGGCAATCAGTCTGTTGGGCTATTATCTGATAGGCCTGGTGAAGCGCCAGTCGCGTTGGGGCTATCTGGTCTGTTTGGCGATGATTTTCGCCGGCGCTGTGGGCAATCTGCTGGACTCTATGTTCTACGGATTGATTTTCAATGCATCCTCTGAGTTCTATACATCCTATTTCGTGCCCTTTGGCAGTGGCTATGCACCCTTCCTGATGGGTAAGGTTGTCGATATGTTTTATTTCCCGCTGATTGTTACTACTTGGCCCGACTGGGTTCCCGTGGTAGGGGGCAATCCGTACGTCTTCTTCAGTCCGGTATTCAACTTCGCCGATGCCTCTATCTCAGTGGGTGTCGTGCTGCTGTTGCTGTTCTATCGCAAGGAAATCAGCGAGATATCTTTTAAGAAAAAGTCTGACGCCCATGAAGCATAGCATCCCTGTATTCCTATTGTTTGCTATGATGGTGGTGGGGTGTAAGCCCTCCGTACCATCCGAATACATCCAGCCAGACGACTTGGAGGATATCCTCTACGACTATCATGTGGCTGAGTCGATGGCACGTAATGGGAATGGGATGGATGCCAACTATAACAGCACGGCATACTTTATGGCTGTGCTGGAGAAACACCACATCAGCGAGGCTGTCTTCGACTCATCGATGATTTACTACTATACACATGCTGAACGTCTGAAGACCATCTATTCCCATGTCAACGACCGCTTGGTCAACGATGCCAAGAAACTGGGTGCCTCTGTTGGTGACATCAATCGTTATTCGCAGTATAATGAGACAGGTGATACTGCCAACATCTGGCGCAACGAAACTGCCGTCATGCTGCTTCCCAGGGCTACCAAGAACCGTTTTGACTTTGTCGTAAAGGCAGATTCCACCTTTAAGCTTGGTGACTCATTCATGTTCCAGTTCGTTTCTGAATATATATGGCAGGGAGGCTCGAAAGATGCCGTG
>Ga0310691_10005015_pt1 | contig 14666 bp, 12 predicted proteins | sample 176DNAGHGlowgp2_FD_203887 | JGI IMG/M metagenome (GOLD analysis project Ga0310691, IMG submission 203887) | Sheep rumen microbial communities from Palmerston North, Manawatu-Wanganui, New Zealand - 1766 DNA GHGlow gp2 (v2) (version 2) | ecosystem: Host-associated > Mammals > Digestive system >... | reverse complement strand
ATAATACGTATATTCCTACAGCTTTCTTCTATAACCCTCTGACGTCGAATACTTTACGCGTGGAGCAGAAGTATCGCTGGAACTTCCATCAGGACATGATGGCGGCTCAGCCCCGATTTGCTATCACAGGCTTCGACCATACGATGTTCTTCCTGCTGGGCATGCATATCTACGGTAAGAAATTCTCCGGCGCTGCAGGGCTGCTGAGCTATGAGCCGGTGCAGACACCATTGCGCTTTGAGCCTATTAGCGGTGGCGGCTTCAAGAACCGCAGCCTGCTCTTTGTACACTATTTGCCGGAGCACCGCGTGGAGACCATTGAGCGATGAGGTTGAGAAGGTGAGAAGTTGATGAACATAAAGATGAAAACGATAGTTAGACCAATGTGGTGGATGAAAGGGATAGCGGCGCTTATCGCTTATCACTTGTCACTGATTACTGCTTCAGCGCAGATTGGCGAATATCGCAACGAACTGGCTGTGGGTGTTAACGGCGGCGTGTCGATGAGCCGTGTAGACTTCATGCCTGAGGTGCCTCAGGATTTTCTCATGGGGCCGACGCTGGGCATCACCGTGCGCTATACCGGCGAGAAGTATTTCAAGAGCATCTGTGCCATCGTGGCCGAGGTGAACTATTCGCAGATGGGATGGAAACAGCGTATCTGGGACATCAGCGACCAGCCCGTGGTCAACCCCGCCACCAACGAGGCCGAGGCTTATAGCCGCAAGATCAATTACCTGCAGGTGCCCGTCTTCGCACGCTTAGGATGGGGACGTGAGCGGCAGGGCCTGCAGGCCTACTTCCAGGTAGGCCCGCAACTGGGCTTCATGATAAGCGAAAGCACTGAAGCCAACTACGACCTGGGCTCGCCATACATCAGCAAGCGTACATCGAAAACCGTGAGACAGGAGACCATGCCCATAGAGAAAAAGTTCGACTACGGCATTGCCGCCGGCCTCGGTGTGGAGCTGTCGCTGCGCCGGCTGGGCCACCTGCTCGTAGAAGGCCGCTACTACTTCGGACTGGGCAATATCTACGGCAACTCCAAGCGCGACTACTTTGCCAAGTCGCCCTATCAGGGCATCACCGTCAAGGCCACCTATCTGTTCGACATCGTGAAGAGCAAGAACGACAAGGTTAAGTGATAAGTGAGAGGTGAGAAGTGATAAGTGAGAGGTGAGAAGTGTTAAGTGAGAAGTGATAAGTGATAAAGTAAACCCTAAAAATAATTCATATCATGTTTGAAAACCAACCTAAAGGACTCTATGCGTTGGCATTGGCCAACACTGGCGAACGATTCGGCTACTACACCATGCTGGCCGTCTTCGCTTTGTTTCTACGTGCAAATTACGGCCTCGATGCCGGCTGGGCAGGCGAGATTTACAGCGACTTCCTCATGCTCGTCTACTTCCTGCCGATTGTCGGCGGCTGGCTTGCCGACCGTTTTGGCTTCGGCCGTATGGTGACCATCGGCATACTGATTATGTTTGCCGGCTACGTGTTGCTGTCAGTGCCCCTGGGCGGCGACACCTTTGCACTCGTCGTCATGCTGCTGGCCTTGGTGCTCATAGGCCTGGGCACGGGACTCTTCAAGGGCAACCTCCAGGTGATGGTGGGCGACCTGTATAATGACCCGCAGTATAAGGGGCAGCGCGATGCCGGCTTCTCCATCTTCTACATGGCTATCAACATCGGCGCCCTGTTTGCACCGACGGCCGCCGTGCGTATCATGGAGTGGGCTCAGCAGAACCTCGGCACCTCGGTCAACGACTCTTATCATTTCGCCTTCGCCGTGGCCTGCGCCTCGCTGATACTCTCTATCGCCATCTATTACATCTTCCGCCCCACCTTCCGCCATGTGGAAGGCGGCAAGGGCAAGGCCGACAAGGCCCAGGCTGCTGCCAACGAGCCGGAGCTCAGCAAGGAGGAGACCACACAACGCATCGTCGCCCTCTGTCTGGTGTTCGCCGTGGTCATCTTCTTCTGGATGGCCTTCCATCAGAACGGTCTGTCGCTGACATACTTTGCCGATGAGTTTACCGCCAAGTCGGCCTCCGGCGCTCACACCATGCCCTTCGACGTGGTCAACCTGGTGATGCTCATCTTCATCGTCTATGGCGGCTTCTCGCTCTTCCAGAGCAAGACCTCCAAGGACAAGGGCATCGCCGCCGCCGTCATCGTGGCCGCTCTGGCCGTCCTGGGCTATAACTACACCCAGGCCACGGGCGAGGTGGCCATCTCGGCACCTATCTTCCAGCAGTTCAACCCCTTCTATGTAGTAGCCTTGACGCCCGTGTCGATGGCAATCTTTGCGGCTCTGGCCAAGCGCGGCAAGGAGCCTACGCCGCCGCGCAAGATTGCCTATGGCATGCTCGTGGCAGCGCTGGCTTTCGTGGTGATGGGGCTGGCCTCGCAGGGGCTGCTCACTCCCAATGAGCAGCGCGCTGCCGGCGACGCCGCCACCTTTGTGTCGCCTTACTGGCTCATCGGCGTCTACCTCATCCTCACCTTCGGCGAATTGCTGCTCTCGCCGATGGGTATCTCTTTCGTCTCGAAGGTGGCTCCCCCGAAGTATAAGGGCCTGATGATGGGCGGATGGTTCGTCTCTACTGCCATTGGCAACAAGCTCGTCGGCGTGGGTGGCTATCTCTGGGGTGACATCTCGCTCACTGTTGTCTGGGGCGTCTTCGTGGCCGTCTGTATCATCGCCGCCGGATTCATGTTCGCCATGATGAACCGCTTGGAGAAAGTTTGCTAAGAAATGTCTTTCATACCCTTCCTGGTGCTCATAGCGCTCGTGACGTGTTGCGTGGCCGTCTTCGGCAACGCAACACTCGACGGCGCCTCGCAGGTGTCGCTGTTGGCGGCGTCGGCGGTGAGTGTTCTCGTGGGGCACTTTAAGAAGCGCCTCACATGGGACGACCTGGAACGGGAGATGACGTCAAAGGTAGCCAGCTGTACGCCGGCTATCATCATTCTTCTGCTAATAGGCGCCATCGGCGGCACGTGGATGGTGTCGGGCATTGTGCCTACGATGATTTATTACGGCATGCAGATTCTGCGGCCAGAGATTTTCCTCGTCAGCAGCTCGCTGCTCTGCGCCTTGGTGAGCCTGATGATCGGCTCGTCGTGGACCACCGTGGCCACCCTCGGTGTAGCGCTTATGGGCATAGGCACCGCCCATGGATTCAGCGAGGGGTGGATAGCGGGCAGCATCATCACCGGCGCCTATTTCGGCGACAAGCTGTCGCCGCTGAGCGACACCACGGTGCTGGCCTCCAGCGTCTCGGGGGTGCCACTGTTTACGCATATCCGCTACATGCTCTATACCACCGTGCCCACGTTCTGCGTCTCGCTGGCAGTGTTCCTCATGGCCGGTCTGACGATGAACGTCGCCGGCCACGGCAATGTGGCGGAGTTTATGGAGGGCTTGCAGCATACGTTCGTCATTTCGCCCTGGCTGCTGTTAGTGCCTGTGCTCACGGGTGTGATGATTGCCCGCCGATGGCCGTCGATGGTGGTGCTCTTCCTGGCTATATTGCTGGCCGTCGTCGTGGCCTTGGTGGCACAGCCGCAGCTCGTCCGCGAGATCGCCGACGAGCAGGGTGGGGGACTGCTGGCCTCTTATAGGGGCATGATGCAGGTGTGCTACGGGGCTACCACTATAGAGACAGGCGTGCCTATGCTCAATGAGCTGGTGCACACCAGCGGCATGGCGGGCATGATGCCTACTATCTGGCTTATTATCTGTGCACAGACCTTCGGCGCCGCCCTGACGGCTACCGGACAGTTGCGCGACCTGATGAACGTCGTCTTGCGCTTTGCTCGCGGCACGGCCTCGCTGGTGGCATCCACCGTAGGCACGGGATTGTTTTGCAACATCGCCATGGCCGACCAGTACCTGTCTATCATGCTCGCCAGCTCTATGTTCAAGGATACCTATCGCGAACGAGGCTACGAGTCTCGGCTGCTGAGCCGCTCGTGTGAGGATAGCGCTACGGTGACTTCGGTGCTCATTCCTTGGAACACCTGCGGACTGACTCAGAGCACCGTCTTGGGCGTGGCCACAATCACCTATCTGCCCTTCTGTTTCTTTAACTATCTCTCGCCCATTGCCAGCATCATCGTCGCTGCCACGGGGTGGAAAATCAAGCGGGCTGACGACCTAAATATAAGTGATAAATGATAAATGATAAGTGATAAATGATAAGTGATAAATGATAAGTGATAAATGATAAATGATAAATGGTTGCTTCTTTCTTTGGGTATCAGCCGAATTCCTCTGCTGAGTTTACCATTTGTCATTTATTATCTATCATTTAGCCCCGCAGGGGCGCAAACCTTTGTCGAGCTAAACTGCGAGAATCTCTTTGACACTGTTCACGACTCACTGAAGCAAGACCATGAATACCTGCCCGAAGCCACGCGCCACTGGACACGGAAGCGCTACTGGCGCAAGCTCAATAATATTGCCCAGGAGCTGCTGTCATGCTCTGCCGATGGTATCCCCGACCTGATAGCTCTTACCGAGGTTGAGAACGATAGTGTCGTCCATGCCCTCGTCCGGCGGTCGCTGCTGCGCAATGCCGGTTATGAGTATCTTATGACTGATTCTCCCGACCTGCGAGGCATTGATGTGGCTCTGCTCTACAGTCCCTTTGCCTTTCGCCCCGTCAGGCATGATGCCTTACGGGTGACACCAGTCAAGGATATGCGCCCTACGCGTGACATCCTCTATGTCTGCGGACAGACAGTTGGCGGTGACTCCCTTCATGTCTTTGTAGTCCATGCTCCCAGCCGCTTTGGCGGTGAGCGCCATAGCCGTCCCTTCCGCCGTGCCGTGGCTGAACGTTTGTGCCAGACTGTTGACTCCCTCTTTGCTGCGGTTCCTGATGCCCGTATCCTTGTGGCCGGCGACTTCAACGACGAGGCCGGCGACCCGGCACTGAGGTTGATAGAGCAACACGGGCTGCGCAACCTGACAAAGGAGGCCTGCGGAGAGCATGGCGTGAAGGGTACTTACCGCTACAAAGGCCGGTGGGGCAGCATTGACCACATCTTTGGCTCGCCCAAGATATATGATAAGGTGGATACGGTATATATCCATGCTCCCAACTTCCTGTTGGAAGAAGAACCGCAGTATGGCGGCCTGCGACCACGACGCACCTATAACGGCATGCGTTATCAGCCCGGCTATAGCGACCACTTGCCGCTGGTGGTCAGACTTCGGAAAGATTAACAGTTATTTCCTAAAGCATATAGATATGATAAAGACAGAGAAATACCAGTTGCTGTTAAGTCAAACAAAGTCGTTGATTGAGGGTGAGACCGATGCCGTGTCGGTGATGGCCAATGTGGCGGCTGCCATCCACGAGGCCATGGGTTTCTTCTGGACCGGCTTCTATTTGGTGAAGGATGGCGAGCTGCGCCTCGGCCCCTTCCAGGGCCCTGTGGCTTGCATGCACATCGGCTACGGCAAGGGTGTCTGCGGCACAGCCTGGAAGCAACGGCAGACAATTGTGGTACCCGACGTGGAGAACTTCCCAGGGCATATCGCCTGTAGCAGCCTCTCACGCTCAGAGATTGTCGTACCAGTGTTCGCCGACAATGGCGATGTTGCTGCAGTCCTCGATATTGACAGCCGAGAGCTTTCTACCTTCGACGATACCGACAAAATCTTCCTCGAGAAAATATGCCAACACATCAGTTACCTCTTCTGATACCTTTGTAATGACTTCTAACTCTTTCTAACTCCTTCAAAACAATGATCTTCTATTTTTCAGGTACAGGCAATACGCGGTGGGCGGCACAGCAGTTGGCCACGGCTACCGCAGAACAACTCTATTCTATGTCCGACGAGCTGAAGGGCACGTGTGAATATACCTTGACAGAAGGCGAACGCATAGGTTTCTGCTTCCCCGTGCACGGCTGGCAGCCGCCGCATATTGTGCGTAAGTTTATTGGCCGGCTCAAGCTTCATGCCCCCGGCGGCTCGCTGTCAGGGCATTATGCCTATGCGCTGTGTACGTGTGGCGACAGCTGTGGTATGGCCATGAAGATGCTGTGTGACGAGTTGGCCCTCAAGGGTATCGCCGTCGGGAGCTGCCAGTCGCTGCTGATGCCTGAGAGCTATGTCTGCCTGCCCTTTATGTATACCGATACGCCGGAGCGTGAGCAGGCTAAGAAGCTTCAGGCTCGCAAAGACCTGAACGTGTTTCTGCAGGTGGTTGCGGAGCGTCGTGGCGGGTATAGCCAGCTGACGTTAGGACTAACGCCGTGGACGTTCAGTCACGTCATCGGCGCCTACTTTAACCGTTATATGATTACCGACAAGAAGTTTACCGTTGATGCCGATGTATGCACCCATTGCGGGCGCTGCGCCAAGGAGTGTCCCGTGGGCGACATCGAGTTCAGCGGCGGACTGCCGCACTGGAACCACGATGACAGCTGCACCTGCTGTCTCAGCTGTTATCATCATTGTCCCGTACACGCCATCAACTACGGTAAGATTACGCGCAAGCGTGGGCAGTACTATTATAGGTAACTGAAATCACCTTCCCGCTTTGAGTGGTTTGCAAAGTAATCAACTCTCCTTAAAAATGACTTTGCAAGGCAACCAACTCCTCCCAGGAGGAGGGGAGGGGGTTACCTTGCAAACCATAGCGGCAGATGGAGAAAGGTATCGTTACTTAATCCGTTGCTTCTTACAAGTAGCTCTCACCAATCGCCCTTAGAATGGCAGGTCGTCGGTAGAGTTTTCTTCGGCAGGTGCCTGAGTCGGGGGGAAGGGTTCTGCTGTCTGGGCGGCAGGGGCTGCCGTTGCCCCCGGAGCTGCCTGCTGCGGTGGGAAGGGAGCCTGCTGCGGTGGGAAGGGGGCTGCTCCTGGCATGGGGGCTGCTCCGGCAGGAGCCACCTGTCCGCGGATGATGTTATAGGCGCGGATGTCGTTGAACCAACGGCCCTGATACTCGTGTGCGTCAATATCAAACTGAACTGTCAAGTCCTCGTTCAGCTGGATATTGAACTGCTTGATACGGTCTTCGCCAAAGATGCGGAAAACGCATCTTTTGGGATATTGCCCGGGAATCTCAATTACATAGTCCTGCGACATCCATGAATTACCTGTGCGTGCAGAGACGCCACTTTGTGCTGGCAGTACAGCAATGATTCTACCTGTTAAATCCATATAATATAATGTATAAAATGTTGATTAAAGCGATTTGCGAGTGCGAAATTACTAAAAATAGTTTGAAAAGGAGAATTTTTAAGCATAAATTTTTCTAATCGCGTTTTTTTTTGTACTTTTGCTGTCTGAAACGAACGAACTAAAAACAGAAAAAGATATTATGAGATTTACAGTATCAAGCACAGCACTGAGCAGCAAGCTCACCGCTCTTTCGCGAGTTATCAACAGCAAGAACGCGCTGCCTATCCTTGGCGACTTCGTGTTCGACATCCAGGGGCAGACGCTCCATCTGACGGCTTCTGACAGCGAGAACACGATGCACACCACCGTAGAGCTGGCCGAGAGCGACGGCGACGGACGTTTTGCCATAGGCAATCATGACTTGCTGGAGGCTGTGAAAGGCTTCTCCGAGCAGCCCATCACCTTTGCCGTTGAGCAGGAAGGCAACCTAGTGAAGATCAGCTATCAGAACGGTCTCTTCTCGTTGCCCATAGAGAATGCCGACGAGTTTCCCGTTGCCCAGCAGGTGGGCGACGGCTGCACCGTCATCACCATGAGTAACACCCTGCTCGGCGAGAACATCAGCCGCACGCTGTTTGCCACCGCCCAGGACGAGTTGCGCCCGGTGATGAACGGTATTTATTTCGACCTGACGCCGGAGTGCCTGTCCGTAGTAGCCTCTGACGGTCATAAGCTGGTGCGCAATAAGCTTTACGACATCAAGAGCGAGCAGCCCGCCGCCTTTATCTTGCCCAAGAAGCCAGCCACCCTGCTGAAGAACCTGCTGGGCAAGGACGGTGCCGAGGTGACCATCCGCTTCGACGAGCGCAATGCCGAAATCAATTATGGCGACGGCACTATCCAGTGTCGCCTGATAGAGGGACGATACCCCAACTATAACTCCGTGATACCCCAGAACAACCCTAACGAGCTGCGTGCCGACCGCAACGGTCTGCTCTCGGCGCTGCGCCGCGTGCAGCCCTTTGCCAATAATTCGAGCAACCTGATACGTTTCCGCGTGGAAGGCTCCATGCTGCAGCTCGATGCCGAGGACTACGACTTCTCGAAGACGGCCACCGAGCGCATGACCTGCGACTACAACGGCGTGCCGATGAGTATCGGGTTCAAAGGCTCGTCGTTCATTGAGATTCTGAGCAACTTCGACTGTGCTGAGGTCATCATTCGACTGGCTGACCCCTCGCGCGCCGGGCTGGTGCTGCCGTCGGAGCAGCCTGAGGGTCAGGACGTGCTGATGCTGATGATGCCCATGCTGTTGAACGACTAAGATAGTTGAGTGTTGAGATTTGAGAATTGTAAACGATGAAACTTAATCTGCAAAAGCCACTGGTCATTTTCGACCTTGAGACGACGGGGCTCGACCTGGTGCACGACCGCATTATACAGATATCATATATTAAGGTGTTTCCCGACGGCCGCGAGGAGCGTGGCAACGAGATTGTGAACCCCGAGTGCCCCATACTGCCGGTGATTACCCAGCTGACGGGCATCTCTGACGACGACGTGAAAGACAAACCGACGTTTAAGCAGCTCAGTGCCAAGCTGGCTGCAACGTTTATGGGAAGTGATATCGCCGGCTTCAACTCCAATCACTTCGACGTGCCACTGCTGGCAGAGGAGTTCCTGCGTGCTGGCATCGACTTCGATTTCTCCAAGTGCCGTCTGATAGACGCGCAGACCATCTTCCACAAGATGGAGCGCCGCAATCTGGCCGCCGCCTATAAATTCTATTGCGGGCGCAAGATGGAAGACGACTTCGAGGCTCACCGTGCCGATCAGGACACCGAGGCTACTTATCGCGTGCTCATGGGCGAACTCGACAAATATGCCCCTGGTGCCAACGAAGACCCGGAGAAGGTGCTCGACAACGATATGGACAAGTTGGCGGAGTTCTCTAAGCTGAACGACAACGTAGACTTTGCCGGGCGCATCGTCTGGGCAGAGGTCGATGGCAAGCGCACCGAGGTGTTCAACTTCGGCAAGCACAAGGGCAAGCCTGTGAGCGATGTGCTGCGCTTCGATCCTGGCTACTACAGCTGGATTCTCAGTGGCGACTTCACCTATAACACCAAGCAGGTGCTCACGCGCATCCGCCTGCGCGAGGCCGGCGGCCGGCGGTAGGCGGCCTACGGCCTAAATGATAAATGATAATGCACGGCGGAAAACGGTAAATGAGGTATGAGGGACAACAGAGTTGATATATTTGTATTGAAACTTGGCCGATGGTGGCTTGTGAGTTTATCATTTGTCATTTGTCATTTGTCGTTTAGCCTTAGCGCCAGGGCGCAGGAACTGGAAGCCAAGATTAACATCAACCACCAGAAGGTGCAGGGCACTGATGCCTCAGTGTTCGACAACCTGCAGCAGACGCTGGAGCAGTTTGTCAACGACCGCCAGTGGACAGAACTTCAGTTTCAGGAGAACGAGCGCATACAGTGTACGTTCAACATCACTGTCGACAAATACAAGCAAGACGAGAATATGTTTGAGTGTACGGCGATTATACAGGCCAACCGCCCTGTGTATAACTCAGCCTATACCACCACTATCTATAACAATACCGACAAGCAGTTCCAGTTCACGTTTGCGCAGTTCGATCAGCTGAACTTCAACGACGAGACCATTGACAACCAGCTGACGGCGCTCTTCGCCTATTACGCCTACCTCATCATAGGTCTCGACCTCGACACCTTTGCGCCCATGGGCGGCACCGACATCCTGCAGCGCTGTATGTATCTGGTGAACAATGCCCAGGACCTGGGGTTCCCCGGGTGGAAATCGTTTGAAGACTCGCGCAACCGCTTTGCCATTATCAACGACTATCTGGACGAGGCCATGCGCCCCTTCCGGCAGCTGCAGTACGACTACTACCGCAAGGGCTTGGACGAGATGGCCAACAACGTGGAGCGTGGGCGCACCGAGGTGACCACGGCCATAGAGACCCACCTGAAGAAAGCCCACGAGGACAAGCCGCTGTCGCTGCTGCCGCAGATTTGGACCGACTACAAGAAAGACGAGCTGGCCAATATCTATAAAGGTAAGGGCACGCAGAAGGAGAAAGAGTCGGTCTACGATGTGCTCTTCGGCATCAACGCCTCGCAGAATGGCACGTGGGAGAAGATAAAGAATTAAGAATATTATGCTACGGCAACTGTATATCAAGAATTTTACGCTGATAGATGAGCTCAACATTGAGCTGCATCCCGGCTTCTCGGTGATTACCGGTGAGACGGGTGCCGGCAAGAGTATCATCCTGGGAGCTATCGGCCTGCTGTTAGGACAGCGTGCCGATTCCAAGACTGTGAAGCAAGGTTCAGAGAAGTGTGTCATCGAGGCACACTTCGACTTGTCTAAATACCAGATGGCGTCGTTCTTTGCCGACAACGACATCGAGTACGATGCTGAGGACACTATCATCCGCCGCGAGCTGACGGCCGCCGGCAAGAGTCGCGCCTTTATCAACGACACGCCGGTGGCGCTGACCACGCTCAAGGAGCTGGGCGAGCAGCTTGTGGACGTGCACTCGCAGCACCAGAACCTGCTGCTGCAGAAGCATGACTTCCAACTCTCGGTGGTAGACATCATTGCCGCCGACGCCAAGGAGCTGGCTGCCTACAGGCAGGCTTTCGCCGCCTATCATGAGGCTGAGCAGCAACTGGCAGAGCTGAAGGCCGCCATAGAGCGCAACCGCGAGAATGTAGACTTCCTGCAGTTCCAGCATCAGGAACTGGCCGACGCCCGCCTTGCAGACGGCGAGCAGGAGGAGCTGGAGCAGAAGAGCGAGACGATGACCCACGCCGAAGACATCAAGAGTGCCCTCTATGAGGCCGACCATGCCCTCTCGGCCGACGGCACCGGCATCATAGGCTCCCTGCGCACGGCTATCAGCGCCCTGCAGGGCATAGCCCCCGTCTTTCCCGTCGTCAAGGAGCTGGCCGAGCGCATGGATACAACCTATATCGAGTTGAAAGATGTGGCCCAGGAGGTGAGCAGCCGCTTGGAGAACGTAGACTTCGACCCTGCCGAGCTCGACAGTATCAACGACCGCCTGGACCGCCTCTATGACCTGGAGAAGAAATACCATGTAGAGACGGTCGCCGAACTCATTGCCAAGCGCGACGAACTGCAACAGCAACTCTCGGCCATCGACAACAGCGAAGAGGCCGTAGAAACCCAGCAGGCCCGCTGCCGTGAGTTGCAGAAGCGCTGTCAGGAACAGGCCGACGTGCTGACGGCCATGCGCGCCAAGGCAGCCAAGGCGATAGAGAAGGATATGCTCTCGCGCCTCGTGCCATTGGGTATGCCCAACGTGCGCTTTGCCATACAGATAGAGCGGGCGGCGCTCGCTGCCGGCGGACAGGACAGGGTGCAGTTCCTCTTCTCGGCCAACACGTCGACACCCTTGCAGCCGGTGGCCATGGTGGCCTCCGGCGGCGAGATTGCCCGTGTCATGCTGTCGCTGAAGGCGATGATCAGCGGGGCCGTGAAGCTGCCAACCATTATCTTCGACGAGATAGACACCGGCGTCAGCGGCAAGATTGCCGAACAGATGGCCAGAATGATGCGCGAGATGGGCGAGGCCGACCGTCAGGTGATCAGTATCACCCACCTGCCACAAATTGCCGCTCTAGGCACCAGCCATTACAAGGTTGCCAAGCGCGAAACCGACAAGGGCACTGCCAGCAGTATGACCGAGCTGTCGGCCGATGAGCGCGTCACGGAAATCGCCCAGATGCTCAGTGGCAGCGACATCACCGCCGCCGCCATGGAGAATGCGCGGCAACTGCTGAAGAATTGAAGGATTGAAGGACTGAAGGATTGAAGAATAGAAGAATTGGGTTCTGTGAGATTTTGTGTGGATGGTTAAATGTTTTTTGTAAAACAGATAAAAACCAGAAAAACCGATGAAAAAATCATACCGCCAGTCTGCTTTGTTTTTTCCTGTTTTTCCTGTTTTTCACTGTTTTCCAAAAACGAAAGTTCAACCCATACAATATCTAGTAGAACCAAGAATTTAAAAGTTTAAGAATGAGAAAGATACTACTCCTGTTAATAGCGCTTAATATGTCGCTGACAACGTTGCCAGCTCAGCCGTCGTGGACTAAGAAGGCCTTAAAGTCGGTGTTCACGCTGAAGACGTTCAGCGCCGACGGTTCACTCCTGGGTAGCACCAACGGCTTCTTCGTTGGCGAGCAGGGCGAGGCCGTCAGCAGTTTTTCACCCTTCAAGGGTGCCTCGTCGGCCATTGTCATCGACGCCCAGGGCAAGGAGATGCCGGTGACCTGCATGCTCGGCGCCAACGACACCTACGACGTGGCGAAGTTCCGTGTGGAGGCCAAGAAGACCGTGCCGCTGACCATCGCCGCCAGTGCCGCCGGCGAGCAGACTGCCGTATGGCTGCTGCCCTATCACGACCAGAAAAACCTGACCCAGGGCACCGTGCGCAAGGCCGAGACCTTCAAGGACTATTACACCTACTACACCGTGGCGCTTAACATGCCCGAGGGCACCGCCAGCTGCCCGCTGATGAATGCCGAGGGCGAGGTTATCGGACTGATGCAGCAACCCTATAAGCAGGGCGACACGTTGAGCTATGCCGTGAGCGCGCGCTTTGCCGACTCGCTGGTCATCAACGGCCTGAGCATCAACGACCCCACGCTGCGCGCCACGCTGATTAAGAAAGACCTGCCGGCCACGCTGAGTCAGGCGCAGCTGACGCTCTACCTGGCAGAAGCGTCGCTCGACTCGGCCGCTTACGTCCAGCTGCTGCACGATTTCATTGACCGATTCCCCAATGCCCCCGACGGCTATACCTACCGTGCACAGATGGAGACCGCCCAGAAAGACTTCGGCGCCGCCACCCGCGACATGGAGCAGGCTATCAAGGTGGCCGAGAAAAAGGATGAGGCTCACTTCACCTATTCCAAGCTCATCTACCAGAAGGAAATCTATATGAGCCAGACCCCCTACGACGGATGGTCGCTTGACAAAGCCCTCGACGAGGCGCGCCAAGCCGAGGCCATCAATCCGCTGCCCGTCTACCGCCACCAGCAGGCCATCATACTCTACGCCCAGAAAAAGTTCAGCGACGCCGACGCCATCTATCAGGGCCTTTACGGCAGTGACCTGCGTAGTGCCAACCTCTTCTATGAGGGTTCGCGCTGCAAGGCCATGATGGCCGACACGCTCAGCCAGATTGCCCTGCTCGACAGCTGTGTGGCCATGTTCAGCAAGCCTTACCTCAAGGAGGCTGCCCCTTATCTCATGGCCCGTGCCCAGGTGCTGATGGACGCCCGTCGCTATCGTGACGCCGTCAGCGACCTCAACGACTATGAGAAACTGATGCAGGCCACCGTCAACGCTAACTTCTACTACGTGCGCTATCAGGCTGAGGTCGGCGGACGTCTCTTCCAGCAGGCCCTCAACGACATTGACCATGCCATTACCATGGAGCCGCAATACGACCTCTACTATGCCGAGAAGGCATCGCTGCAGGTGCGTGTGGGCATGTTCGACGAGGCTATAGACACCGCCACCAAGGGTATAGAGGTGGCTCCCGACCATAGCGACGGCTACCTTTTCTTAGGCATTGCCCAGTGTCTGAAAGGACAGAAGGCCGAGGGCGTCAAGAATCTGCAGAAAGCCAAGGAACTCGGCGACTCGCAGGCCGACGCGCTGATAGAGAAATACTCAAAATAAAGTAGCGGCGGAAAGCCTGCCCAATATCTGTGCAGAGCTATGTCAGAAGGGTAGGGGGCCGTCGCCCGGTGGCGGCAGCGGACTGCCGCCGAAACCGCCGTCCTGAGGGTCGCCGAAGCCTGCGGCTTGAGCGGCACCAAAGGGTGCACTGCCGTCAGCCCCGTTAATCTTAGACCCTATAATTTCGCCGCCACCCTGTTTGGTGTGGCCTATCTGCGTATCCTCAGGATTCTCAAAGCGGGTGAACTCGCCGCGGAAGGTCAGCAGCACGTCGCCCGTGGCACCCTTACGGTGCTTGGCAATGATAATCTGCGCCATGCCGTGCAGGTCGCGGCCGTTGTCGTCCTGATAGATGTGGTAGTATTCTGGACGGTGTACAAAGAGCACCATGTCGGCATCCTGCTCGATGGCTCCCGACTCACGCAGGTCGCTCAGCTGCGGGCGCTTGCCCTCCAGACCCTCGCGGCTTTCCACGCCGCGGTTCAGCTGCGACAGTGCCAGGATAGGAATGTTCAGTTCCTTGGCCAGCCCCTTCAGCGAGCGCGAGATGGTCGACACCTCCTCCTGTCGCGACGAGAATCGCATGCCGTTGGCATTCATCAGCTGCAAGTAGTCAATCATGATGATGCCCACATCGTGCTCGCGTACCAGCCGTCGTGCCTTCGTACGTAGTTCGAATACCGAGAGTCCCGGTGTGTCGTCCACATAGAGGGGTGCACCGTAGAGGGCGTTGATGCGCTTGTCTAAGCGGTCCCACTCGTCG
>Ga0310691_10005014_pt1 | contig 14669 bp, 10 predicted proteins | sample 176DNAGHGlowgp2_FD_203887 | JGI IMG/M metagenome (GOLD analysis project Ga0310691, IMG submission 203887) | Sheep rumen microbial communities from Palmerston North, Manawatu-Wanganui, New Zealand - 1766 DNA GHGlow gp2 (v2) (version 2) | ecosystem: Host-associated > Mammals > Digestive system >... | reverse complement strand
TGACCATAATGGCTTCACGGTTAGTCAAAGAAAGATAGTTTCTTGAATAATCAGCGGTACCATTTTCATCATAAGAAACGCTTGGTAAATCGTCCCCTTCTGTCGCTCTTCTAGAGAAAACCATAATGGCGACATCAGAGAAACTGACTGCTTCGTTCATTAATTGCTCTGTGAAGAAGCTTTCATCAGGATCATAGCAGCGATAGTAAAGACTATGTTGGTTTTGATCAGGACCGCCTTGACGACGATATGATAATTGATTATATTTAGTGGCTAAATCTTCATTGATTTGAAAACCACTTTGTCTAAAAGCATCGTATAAAGATACTTTATCCGCACTATAGCCACCTTCAGAAGAACCACCACCTTGATATAAGAAGCCATTATCGCAAGCTCCCCAACCAAAGATATTGAGCTTTTTAGAAGCTAAAGGAAGGACGTTGTCTTGGTTTTTTAGTAAAACTGAGCCTTCTTCCACAATTTCTTGGGCAAGTGCTTTTCCTAAATTGTGGGATTTTGTGACATCTTCCGCATTAATGTTGATTGATTCGTTTGATAAATATTTATCGATAATTCCTCCATATTTGTTGGCAACTATGTTACCAACAACCAAAACGGAAGACAGCATAATAATTGTGGAGAAATTAATAATTGCTGTTGTTCTTTTCATAACTACGCACCGTAATTTGAAACCACTAATTTAAAGCAATCAGTATTAGCGAAAGCGCCAGTAATTTGAATTTGGAACATATGTGTGCCCTTGGTAAGATGAGCACTACCGATTTCAACATCTTTCCAGTTATACCATTGATTTTCAGCGGTATGTCCGAAAGAAGAATAACTAAATGCAAACGGATCTTCTTCGTCATACCAGAATGTCGCATTAGCATTTAATGAGTAATCATCTTCGTATTTAGCGCATCTATCAATAAAGGTAATATCGCAATCCGCTTGGCATTCAAACTTAAAGCCAAGAATAGTTGGATAGGCAACACAAGCGATGCACGCTCCGCCTGAAGTATTAAATCTAGTATCGTATTCATAGAAGTGATCACAAAGGTCTTGCATTGTCGCTTGTGATAAATCTAAATCCTCCGCTTCAACGATATATGTCCCATCAGCGGTCACATTAGCGAGGTTTTTAAAATTATATTTGCTCCAGTCGATGGAAAGACCTTGTGCTTCAGATGATGAAGCGGTCGGTTCAACAGAAGTCAAACTACCAGGAGATTGATATGAGAATTCATCATTATCTGACACATTGCTTTCCGGTGTGCTTGATTTAACAATAATAGTTGGTGATTTTTGTGCACAGCCAATGAGCAAAAATGTCATGAATAAAGAAGATATAACAAGTTTATTTTTGAAATACATAAGATATTTCCTTTCTATAAATGAATCTATTCACTATTATTAGACTTTTATTATTTTTAAATTTCAAATAAATAATAGTCAATGCATGGGCAACCCGCTTGAGAATTTGCATTATCTTTGTCTAAGCAACCAGCGATGGTATGGAATCCTTTTGTCACGTTAACTTTAAATTCGATTAAACGCCAATCCCAGCTAGCGACTGAACTATCAGTATGGTTTTCAGTGACACAAGTGAATTTACCTGTTTCACCATCTAAACGATATTGATAAACGTAAGAATAGTCAATTGTCGCTGTTTTGGTGTTTTTACCACCACGGCAATACGCCACTTTCATCGTGATTTCACCATCAGTTGGTGCATAAATGACGATTTCAAATTTTCTATTTGCATCATAGGTACCAGTACTAGGAGTGACAAATGCGCCACCAGAAGCATTAGCTTCAGCATCAGTAGCGACGAATGTAGAGTTACTACCCCAGCCAGAGTTTTTCCACGCTGTTGGTGTGGCGTTTTCCGCTTCAAATTTTACTTCTTGATTGTTAATAAGCACGACACCATTACTTGGAATATTTGGCATAAATTCTAATGTGACGCAGTCAAAGTTACATCCTTTAACAAAGTTAATGCGTAGGACGTGTGTGCCTTCTTCTAAAAGTGTTTCATTAGTGGCTGCTTCTTTCCAGTTGAACCAATCGTTTGAGCCATCTGTTGCTCTACCTAAAGTGATATCAGTGTAAGAAACTGTTTCGTTGTCTAATTTGAATTCAACATATTCAGAAAGTGATACTGCTTCATATTTTGAAAACATACCCTTGACCACTAATTTAGTTTCTAATGTGGTTTTGAATGTGATATCAAGATATCCGTGATCAACATGGCCAACAGAAGCACCACCGCTAGATAAACCATTATTTTCAATATAGGCAACGCCATCAGTATTCACTAAATTAGCAAAATCTAATGCTTCGGCTTCTAACTTAACGTTTTGATAATCATTAACAACGAAATCAACGTTAAGAGCATCAGGATCTTTGAATTGAAGTTCAAAGTAATCGAGGTTACAACCATCTAATAAGTTGATTCTAATGGTATGGACGCCTGTTTCTAAAGCACCAATGACGGTTGGGAATTGTTTGTAATTGTCCCAAACATGAGCGTCTGTATGACCTAATGTAATGGCTTCGTGAGTGTATTCAACGCCATCGACCGTCATCGAAATCTTATCTGTGGAAATATGGTCTTCGTATTTGCAAATAGAAGAAATGATTTCTAAATAAGCAGGAACGTTTAATCTCACTTTGTATTCAAAATAGCCAGAGATAACACCACCGACACCTTTACCGTTACTAGCAATGCTAGAATTTTCAACATTAGGAGCGGAGAAACCATCTTGTAATGTGATATTGCTATAGTCCATATTTTCTGCTTCTAATCTGATGTTTTGATAATTATCCACTACAAAGTCGACCGCTTCACCAACGGTAATTTCAAATTGTGCGGTAAAGCTAGCAAATGTCACTGTTATTGTATGATCAGAAGCTACTAGAACGTCTTTATCAGCGGTAAAGCCTTCACTAACGATTTCGCTTGTGAAGTCATTATATTTAACTTCGAGAGTTAAACCAGTTAAGTCGAGGTGTTCACCGGCTTCATAGGTGATTTTAGTTGGTAAAGAGGCAATGGAAATACCAGTTGCTTCTTTAGTAAATGGGATATCACCATATTGGAAAACTGTGAAATCAAAGCAGTCAATATTTGGTCTTTGATTAATTGAAGTAATTCTAAATGTATGGATACCCGCGGTAAGATTAATATTACCAATATGGACATCTTTCCATTCCCAGTAATTGCCACCTTGGTTTGCCCAAGTAAATTGCACTGGGGAAGGATCAAGGGTTTGATCATCTACTTCAAATTTTAATCCATCTTTTAAATCATAATCTGTGTTGGTATCAGACATGATAGAAGAGATATGAATTCTTGCATCCGCTTCAACTTTTAATACTATTTCAAAAATAGAACCAGGATTATAACCACAAATACTAGCCCCACCGCTTGTTAATGAACCATATGGTTCGTATGGTCTTTCAACGAATGTTCTGCCCGCTTGGATGAAGTCTTCTCTCAATGTCGCTTTTGAGAAGTCTAAATTTTCTGCTTCCATGCGGAAAGTTCCAACATTATTAATATCGAGATCATATTTTTGTTCCACGTGAATAGTAATAGAAGCAGTTTTGCCACCATAACTAATAACCACTGCGGTTTGCTCTAGAGTTAATGGGTCTCGACTATATGTGTAATTAGTCACCACTTCATTTTTTCCATTATCAAAGAAAGCGGTAACAACCATGCCGGCTGGGTCAAAGACTTCACCGACAAAGTAATTCACTTTAGTGGGTTCTGTAGTAATTTCAATGCGTTCTAATGATGCTTCAGAAACGACAATGCTTAAATTCGCTGAGAATTCTTGATAAGTAATCACAACGTGATCATCCGCTAAAGATAATTCGCGGTTACCAACATCAATTGTATAACCAGTGACAGCTTCTTTTTCCCCATTATTTTTAACTAAAGAAATAACCATACCTGTTGGATCAAATGTTTCACCAACTTTGTAATTTAATTTATTTGGATTAGTGGTCACTTCAATGCCTATAGCCGCTACATCAACAACAGTAATTGCTACTGTAGTCTTGAAGCCTTGATAGCTGATGGTGATATTCTTATCGCCTAAACTAAGAGGACCAGTCTTATCAATCGTATAGTCTGTAATCACTTTCTTAGTTCCATCGCTATAATGGGCAACGACTTTCATACCTGTTGGATCAAATGTTTGTCCCACAACATATTCTGTTTTTGTTGGGTTTTGTTCAATAGCAATAGATGTCACCACTACGGCTGCTTCGCTACTTGGTTGAACACTACTATTAGATGAAGCTTCACTACTTGGTTTTGCTTCACTACTTTCTTGAGGGTTACTACTAGTTGGCTCTTCACTTGGAATAACACTTTCACTTGGTGTAGCGCTTTCTTTATTAGGTTCGCTATTATTTTGCTTTGGTTGACAAGCGGATACTACCATTGCGGTCAAAGCAAGGCCGAGCATTGCCACTGTTGCATTCTTTAATCGTTTCATAAATTTCCTCCTTACTTTTAATCTGTGTAATAATGGGTCGAGAAAAATACGACCCCATCACAAAACGATTATTTGCCTTTTGTCGCCATTATAACAGCAACAATGCGAAGCGATTCAAATGTGGCGTAAATTTATAAAAAGTGTCGTAAATTCAAGAACAATTGCTTTTTTGTCGTTTCATTAAAAAGGACCAGTTGGTAGACTGGCCCTTTTGTGCTTATTAAGTTAGTTTAGCTTAAGGAAGTGACTTGTAAACAGCAAATTGTCCAAGTGTCACTACTCTTTAAAATTTCATATTGATGACCATCGGCTTGGATGACGTTAGTTCCCGCAGTAACTTTGAGGTTGTCTGCTTCCGCACCATTTAAGACTGAATGAGCAAGGAAGATACCATCAACAGAAACTGTGAATAAGCTTGGATCCATATAGAATTTAGCGGTGAATTCATGTGTTGAAGTATTGAATGTCGATAATGTTTTATCGAAATCAAATTTGTTTGTCTTATCACCTAAAACATATCCCCAATCAGACCAACCCATATTGCCATGGTGTTGTAAATTAATGCCATAAGCTTTTTGATATTGATCTAATGTATAAGAACCAGTGAATGTACCATTAACAACGTAATATGGTTTGTTATTGATTAATTCAACGTCAGCGGAAGTTGGAGTAACTGTGGCATCAATTGAACCTTCTTTTTGGGCCACTAAAGAGACACAGTTCCATGTATCAGCATTAGCGTATAACTTATATTCATAACCACCAGCGGTCACTACTGTTTCTTTAAAGGAAATATTAAGACCATCCCATGTTGGAGCAGGAATAGCGTTTTTGAATTCATCATCTAAAGCATCATAACCAGTGACACCATCCCAATCGTCTGCTAAGTCTTTAACTTCGATGACTTCACCATCTAATGTATGTCTATAACGTAAGGCATCATTTCTAATTAAGGCCTTTAAGTCTTCGTCGTTATCGGTATTAGCCACTCTAAATTTACCAATATATGGTGTACCAGCGTTATTTTTAATGAATGAGTTTTCGCTATCTAATAAGTCGGCTCTTAAAACCCAAGAACCATCAGTTTTATAGCTCATTGGTTCGATTAATTTAAGTGTTTCTGTACCCCAGCTACCACCCTTAATCATACTTCTTAATTCAAATTGAGTATTACCAACAGCAGTACCAACGACTTCGTACACTAATTTTTCACCTTCAAGTTTTAAAGAAACATCGGTGACGGTATATTGACGTTTTTGATAAACGGCAGTATAGGTAATTTCTTCTGTGCTTGCGGCATATGGAAGAATTTCTTTATCAAAACCACGGAAGACATAAACGCCTTCAGCATCAGTGGCTTTTCTTGGTGCTTTAGCGGTGAAAGCAGGAACATCACCAACGTTAATTTGTTCAGCTTTATAACCTTGTAATAAAGTACCATCAGTATTTCTAAAGGCAACAGCGAATTTTGTATTAGCATCGATAACGGTCACAACAAATGATTGAACAAATGGTTGATTATCGCTTCCTTTAGCATCAGTTGTGACAGTAATTGTTGATTCACCTTCCGCTAAAGCTTTGACTAAACCAGTAGCGCTAACGGAAGCAACAGTTGTATTGCTAGAAGCAAATGTGACTTTTTTATTTGTAGCGTTAGATGGTAAAACGGTAACACCAATTTGTTTTTCTTGATTGACTTGAAGAATGATATCATCAACGTCGATTTCTAAACCAGTTGTTGCTGTTTCTTTAACAGTAACGTTAACGGTTTTGGTAAGTGGATTACCATCCGCTGCTGGAGCAACTGTTTTAACAGTAATAACAGCATTACCAACACCTTTAGCGGTAATTAAACCTGTTTCATCAACAGTGGCAATATCTTCTTTATCAGAAGTATATGTGCAACCACCTTCCGCTGCTTCTTCTGGAGTAATACTAGCAACGATTTGATGCTTGCCATTAACTTCTAATTGGACACTAGTGGCATCAAGTTCTAAGCCAGTAACTGCGGCATAGCGCACTGAAATTGCGACTTCAATAGAAAGATCTTCATAATAGATAGTGACGACTTTATCATCAATCTTGAGAGCTTTAGATGGACTCACATAATAGTCATCGACTTCTTGTTCAGTGCCATCACTCATGACAACGTAGACTTTTAAATTTGTTTTGTCGAATTTTTCACCCACTAAGTATTCGGTTTTAGCACCTTCTACTCTTAAACTCACTGCAGTAGCGGCTTTTTGTGATTGCTGGGAACCACCACAGCTAGGGAGTGTGAGGAATGTTGTCGCGCCTAATAAAGCAAGACCAATAATAAACGCGCCTCTTGTTTTTCTTGTTTTCATGCAAAAACTCCTTCTCAAAATAGCACAATAACATTTTTATGACAATTTTGTTATTTCATGCTCATACATTTTGCTACTTTTCTATAAACATTGCAAGATATGTGTGATAAAATTAAGTCACGTGTAATTAAAAATTTTTGCGGTACTATCGTAAAAAGTTATAAGGAGACTTGTATTATATGGCTTTAAAAATCGGAAAAGAGTGGATTTTGCGTGGCGCATCAATTTTAACAGCGGGTGTTGTTGTCGCTGGTTTAATCATTGGTGACACCATTGTTAAGAAAAACGAAAACAACTTAAACTCTATTCTTTGCCCACCGATTGTTCATGAAGATTCTTTAGTCGTCTCTAGAGAAACTGGCCAAAAGATGGCGGAACAAATTATTGAAGAAGGGGCAGTCTTACTTAAAAATAATGGCACACTACCACTTAAAGGAAGTAACGATAAAGTTAATGTTTTTGGTTGGGCGAGTGTTGACTGGGCATATGGCGCGAATAGCGGTTCATGTTCAGGTAGAGTCATGGCTGAAGATTCTAAACGCGAATCTTTAGTGGATATCTATGATGCCTTAAGCGCCTATCAAATTAATTATAATAATGAATTAAAAGATATGTATTTACGCTATGCAAGCCCATACGTCTATGCATTAAAAGACCCAGGTTCTGTTAGTAACGATAATGTTATTACTTTGCACGAACCAGAAATCAGTGATTCTTCTTATTATTCAGAAGCTTTATTAGAAAACGCATTAGCCTATTCTAATACCGCACTTGTTGTCATCACTAGAAACGCTGGTGAAGATATCCCTGCTGATCGAGCGATGAGAAAAGCGGGTAAAAACTACACTCCTGAATCAAATAAGATTTATTTAGATTTATCAATTGAAGAAGAACATCTATTAACTTATGTTGGTGAAAATTATAAAAATGTTGTTGTTTTAATTAATTCACCAGCGGCGATGGATTTATCTTTCTTAAATACCATTCCAGGCTTAGATGCTGCTCTTCAGGTTGGTTTTACTGGTACGCATGGGGCTAGTGCGATTCCTTCATTACTATATGGTGAAAAGACTCCATCGGGTCATTTAGTGGACACCTATACATATGATCGTTCATTAAGTTTTGCTTTTAGAGCGAAAAATGCCGCTTCTTTTAGTGGATCAGTCTTAAACGGTAAGAAATTCTTTGAATATATTGAAAATATCTATGTTGGATATCGCTGGTATGAAACTGCTGACGCCACCCACTACTGGGCGGATTACGACCGTATCATTTTAGATAGTAACGATAAAGAAACTTTAGTGAAAGGCTATGATTCAGTTGTTCAATATCCATTTGGATATGGTTTAAGTTACACCGATTTTGAATATAAATTAGAAGATCATTATTTCACTAAAAACGGTGAAAAGATTGATGATGTCGATGTCGAAGGTGAATATCATATCAAACTTAAAGTCACTAATGTTGGTGAAAGAAAAGGCAAAGATGTCGCTCAAGTCTATCTAGAAGCACCATATCATAGAGGTCAAATTGAAAAGAGCGCTAAAGCACTTGTGGCCTATGAAAAAACGATTGAATTAGAACCAGGTAAGAGTGAAATCTTAGATATTGAAATCCAAATCTCTGATTGTTTATCTTACGACTGCTATGACTTAAATAATAACTCTCATACAGGTTATGAATTAGATAAAGGTGAATACAAATTCCATCTAGGTAAAAACTCTCACGTTGATATTGAAATGACTAATTTAGAAAATGAAAAGGTGCCTGGTGTCTTATCATTTAATGTCCCAACCACTATTAACGTCATTAGAGATAAATATACTCACGCTGTGGTTGATAACTTATTTACTGGTGATGAAGCTGTTGATGGTTATCCAATTGACGCTGTTGAAAGAGATTATGAGCCAGATTATTTAACTAGAGCGGATTTTGCCGATATTCAAGAATTCCATGGCATAGAGTCTAGACAAGCCTCAAATAAATTAAATAATGTCTATTTCTTTGATCAAGCTAAAGGTGATGCTTGGGATAACGCCACCGTTGATAAATTTGGTGAACCAGTCTTTAACGGACAAGTCGTTTGGGGTAAAGATAACGGCATGCGTATTGCGGAAAACGGTCAAGTTACCGCTTTAGGTTATGAATTAGGTGAAAATTACGATAATCCAAAATGGGAACAATTATTGGAACAAGTGACCGTTGATGAAGTGACTAATACAATTAATAAATCATATGGTACTCCTGCTGTTAATTCCGTTGGTAAACCAGCGCTTAACGAAGTGGACGGCCCTGCTCAAATTAAATGTTATTATCAACAACCTCCAAGAGGAACAGGTTATCCTAGCGCAGTCACCATCGCTCAAACTTGGAATAAAGAATTAGAGGAAGACTTTGGTTTATCATTTGCCATGGATATGAACTCTGTTTCTATTAATGGTTTATGGGGTTGGGGATGTAACTTACATAGAACTCCAGTTGGCGGAAGAAACTGGGAATATTTCTCCGAAGATCCATATATGTCAGGCAAAGTTTTAGCGGGCGCAGTTAAGGGTTTACTTAAAGGTGGAAGATATTCTTATATCAAGCACTTCTGCATGAACGAATCTGAAACAAATAAAAAAGAAGGTTTTACTTTCACTACTGAACAAGCCTATAGAGAATGCTATTTAAAACCATTCCAAATGGGTATTCAAGAAGGTGGCGCAGTTGGTATTATGACAAGCTTTAACAGAATCGGCGCTGTTTATTCTGGTGGTTCTGAAGCTTCTATTACTGGTGTCGCTAGAAAAGAATGGGGCTTTAAAGGCGCAATCATTACTGACTGGGCTGATCAAGGTGGCTCATATATGTCTATTGACCAACAATTCCGTTCTGGTGGCGATTTAGGTATGAATACTTCTCTTAACGGCTATAGCGGAGCGAGATTTACTTATAACGCTAGCGCTACTCCAAGAGTGCAACATCAAATGAAAGAAGTTATGCACCACGTCTTGTATTCTTGGTTAAGATGTCAATATTTAAATAAGCAATATAATGAAAATCCAGATTCTAAAGTGAAAGTTATTCAAACAGCATCTATTGAATCCTATAAATGGTATAAGACCTTACTTGTGGACGCTAACATATTGTTAGGTGGAGGTGCATTAATCTTCCTCTTATTTGCCTTTATACCGGTTAAAAAGAAGGAGTTAGGAGAATAATTATGAGTAAGAAAATTAGAAACATTATTATCTTTAGTGTCTTAGGCGCAATTCTTATTGCCATTGGTATTTATTCTCTAGTCGCATATTTAAACTATGAGAATTATCGTAAAGCTATGGAAGCATCTATAGCGATTATTCCTTTATTAAAATAATTAATACTTTAATTAAGTAAACAAAAGAAAAGGCCATCCATCAAAATTGGACGGCCTTTCATTATATCCTTATTGCCTAAAATTATAATCATTAAGGATTGTTGTTTCTCCATCTGTTGCAGAAACAAGGCAAGCAGCATAGTAATTTTTAGAATTCCAGTCACAGAGTAAAAATGTCACAGTAATTGTTTTGTTAACAAAACCATCAAAAGCTCCATATTGAGTTTTACCATTACTAGCGTAGAGAAGATATTTGCTTGTATTGTCAGAATTGCTTAAATAGTAATTTGTATAATAATTAGTTGAAACCTTAGTCAATGTGCATTCCGCAACGAAGACATCAGTACTTCTATCAATTGTGCCTTGGTCATTGCTATATCCTAAGATTTCATCAAATGTTTTATCCGTAATAAATGGTGCTTTGCTATATTCATGATTACCCATGAGATTTGCAATTAAAGTAGCGTTATCAATACATGACTGGCCAACGTTTGAGCTACCATCCTTTTTAACGTGGGTTCTTGTTCCTTGGACAACGATTTCATTACCAATTGTAATCTCTTTAATCATTGCAGAATCTGTTCTAACAGCAATAACACCTGTACCATCATTTAAATAAAACGCGGTTTGGACAACTACAGAAGACATTACGACACCTCTAACCGTCACAATCGTGTCATCAGCCGTTTCAATGGCTTCCTTAACAGAAATTGTGTCTGGTATTTCAACACTACTAACGATAACATCAATTGTTTGAGTAACAGTTTTGCCGTTATATGTTGCGGTTAATTGAATTTTAGCAACACCATCTTGATCAGTAGTGTGCATCACTAATTTACCATCTTCATTAGCAAACGTGGCAACATCGCCTCCAGAAAGAGCACTATAACTAATAGCGACGTTTTCAAATGGGATATAACTATTACTAACACTAGTGATTAATTCTAATGCAGGGTCAGCGTTATATTGTTTTTTGAATTGTTTCACAATGTAATAATTTAAGGCAAATTTAGCAATTTCCTCATCACTCATGGAGAACGAATCATTAACTTTAACATCGATTGGCATTAAACGATAATAGGCACCACTGGCAGTTGCCTTAGCGTTATGTAACGCAAGATAAACGGTACAAATCTTACCATCGAATTTATCTAAGTGAGTGAAATCACCACCATTACAAAGTGTATACACGTATGAACCGGTTTCATTATCTAAATCGTTGATATAGTAGTTAACAAATCCAGAACCTGGAACCTTATTAACAATGGCGTTAACTTTAAAAATCTTAGTGGTGATGTTATTTGTGAACGGAGTTTCCATGAGTTCTTTCATGGTGCTTTGTTCAATCCAGTTCTTTAATGGTTCTCTATTTTTGCCTATGGATTTAACAAAGAGAGCGTTTGCTAATTGGATGCTACCTTGATAGCCCCATTGTTGGGCGTAAGAAGTTTCGGTAGCTAAGATATAATCATCTCTAACACCAGCAACTTGAATTTCTTCACCAACTTCCACTCTTCCTGCAACATCTGGACCATAAACATAAATAGAAGAAGTATCATCAGTTAAATAAACACCACTTGGTACTTTACCATTAGCATAAGTAATATTTGCTACAACGCCTTGTACTAAAACCTTAGATTCTTTAGCGGCGTTTCTAGCAGCAAGAATATTCATTGATGTATAGTCATCTAAACTTTCTTCGCCTTGGTGAGAAATGAATTTTTGTAACCAAGAGGCGCCCATTTCTGGACTACCGTTATATGTTTTAACGATACCGTATAAAAATACTTCGTCACCTTTATATGGTTTTTCTTCTAATTCAGGATATTTTCTCGCACCATTAGCACTATAAACACCATAGATATATAAGTCTTTAGCGCCATCAGTGATATACATTTCACCATAGTTAGCATTTGTGATGCTTTTAACAAAACCTCTCACGTATTGTTTTTCGCTTGTGCCAGCATCACCAACTTCTAAAGCAAGAGCGTAAGCTTCACTAACGGTTAAATAGGCTGAATCAGGAACTCCTTCACTAGAACTAGATGAATCTTTACTACTGATTGATGCTTCACTAGAACTTGGAGTTGGTATTTCAGAGCTAGGAGTTGGCTGTTCGCTAGGTAAAGCACTTTCACTAGCATGAACTTCACTCTTAGTGTCTTCACTTGGCTTATTAGCGCCACAAGAAGAAAGGACCAACCCGCATGTGATTAGTCCCAATATTAATAATTTGTTTGTTTTCATAGTAATTTCCCCCACACCACTACTCAAACATTATAAAACAACATTTTTATAATATAAGTAAGAAAAGCGCTATTTTTTACAAATCAAAGAATTGGTCAATAAATGGATTAAAAAAGTCAACCGAGATGGTCGACTTTTTTACGATTCTTTTTTAAATATAGATTTTTGTCTTGCTTTGATAATGAAGCAATAAAGACAACCTAAACCGCATATTCCTGCTAGAAGGATGATAATCCAAGGAATAATACCAAAGCCTTTTTCGAATAAGAAGCCATTAGTTTCAAAGTCTAAAAAGAAATATGGATAGTAGAGATTTTCACCATATTGCAATTTAAAACACGCACCAATATAGACAAATAAAACATAAGAAATAGGAGCGATAGTAGCTAATAATGAATTTGGATAAGTCAAATTGATGTCTGTATCAAAAATGATGAAATCAATAATCGCCAATATAGGCACAATAGCGTGTAAAGAGAAATTGTTAAAAGATAACAAATAATCAACACCCATTAATGGAGCTAGCATTGTAAAAAAGACAAGGAACGTGACTGTAATTGCCACAGTTGCAACGTACTTGATATGGCGTAGTGTTTGATTAATAAAACCTTTATTGGTAACTAGCACCACTATTTCATTAACAAGGAATATTAATGATATGGCGATAATAAAGATATTTGATTGAACTGTAAAAAAGAAAAAGACTGAACCACCACCCATAAACGCTGATGATTGAGCGGTAAAAATGATACCTAAAATGCCCACTATCGCTAAAGCGGATAAAATAGCAATTCTAATTATTCTTTTAATCATGATTTAATTGTAGTCTTGATGTTATTGCATAAGCAACAAAAAGCCACCCAAATTATAGGTGGCTTATTTACTAAAAAGTTTGTGTACCCATACACTCCCATATATCCTGTTTAATACACAAAAGTGTTGTCTGAAGTATTTAGTCATATCTCCTTACTACTAGAGAGTATTAACTAATAAGAGTTATAGAGGGCTTTTATAAAATAAAAGCACCTCTTTCGAGATGCTTATCTTAGCCTGGTTTCTGGGGCTTATCCCATACGTTCTGAGTAATTCGTCCAGGATATGAATTTGTGCTTCTTGGAGAATACTCGACGTTGCCTTGCTATAGTTTGTAATTAGTCAGCAACGTATGGGAGAAGAGCCATGAAACGAGCGTTTTTGATAGCTTTGGCTAATTCTCTTTGGTGTTTGGCGCATGTGCCTGTTGCTCTTCTGGTGGAAATCTTACCGTTTGGGGTAATCATTGTTTTTAAGAGTTCGACATCTTTGTAATCAATGAATTTAGATTTGTTTTTGCAGAAGATACAAACCTTTTTATGTGGTCTAACTTTTCTAAATGCCATAATTATTTTCCCTTTCTAATTAAAATGGAAGATCGTCATCTGGCAAATCAATAGAATCTAAGTTACTGCCGTTGATTGGAGCTGGTGTGTCATCGAATTTTGGAGTATCAACACTATTATTTTCTCTATTTGGGTTTGGATCCAAGAAAGTAACAGAATCAACATAAACTTCGATAGCTTTACCTTTTCTACCATCTTGGTATGTAAAGTTTCTTTGATTGAGACTGCCGTCAACTGCGACCTTTGAACCTTTTCTGGTGAACTTTGCCATATTATCAGCTTGATCTCTATAGACTCTGCAATCTAAGAACAATGTACCTCTTGTACCATCTTGTTCTTTAATTGTGTTATCAACAGCGATTGTGAATGTGGCAACACTAATGTCAGAATTGGTTTTTCTTAGTTCTGGATCTTTGACTAAACGACCCACTAAGACTACTCTGTTAACCATGTTCCAGTCCTCCTTATTGTTGATCAACTGTGACTAAGAAACGTAACACGGCTTGTTTGATTTTGACTAAACGACTGAATTCGTTAAGTGCAGTTTCATCGGCAGACACTTTGAGCACGACATAGAAACCTTTTGTTTCATCGTTAATTGGGTACGCTAAGTCACGTAAACCTAATTTAACGTCAGTGCCATTAACTTTGGCACCATTGTCTTCGAGAAGCTTTTGTAAATCTTGCATAGCAGCTTCACGAGCGGCTTCGTCTAAGTCGGCTTTCAAAATGTACATAATTTCGTAATTGCGCATTTTATATACCTCCCTTTGGTCTAATGGCTACCATATTCTCTTGGTAGCAGAGATTTGTGCTTATCTAAGTA